>ENA-ORTH01000008-ORTH01000008.1-human-gut-metagenome-genome-assembly--contig:-NODE-8-length-190853-cov-5.768687_pt1 | contig 190853 bp, 177 predicted proteins | sample MGYA00241914_ERZ509192 | MGnify/ENA primary metagenome ERZ509192 (study PRJEB26280, sample SAMEA2338826) | human gut metagenome | biome: human gut; feature: human-associated habitat; material: faeces...
AGGAATTTCACCGCGAGGCGGTGTTGCGGCGGCGCGCAAAATGGGACGCGCCCCCTCAAAGATTGAGAGGATGTGGGAGCTGAAGTGGGCTTGCCCACTTTGTTTTTTAGATGCACATTCGTAAAAAATGGTTTGTTTTAAGCTTCGGAATTGTAATCATTGTTTTCCCTGAATATCTGGGGGATGTCCGTGCTGTTTTGTTGCAGATGCAAATCGTCGATTAGCTCTCGATAGAAAAATGTCTCTGCCATTCCCAAGTACGGGATAATCCACAGTAGTGCGATATAACAGGTGAAGACGGATAAAATATACAGAGGAATAAAGCTTAACTGAAGCTTTAAGTATCTCCACCAGTTTCCTCTCATCAGCTGAAAACTGAGGCTCATTGCTTCTTTGGCCGAGAGGCGTTCCTGGTCAGCCAAGAGGTAATAGGACATAGACAGAGGTATTGTGAGAATCATGTAGAGGAAAAGGCCAAGCAAAATCACAGCAAAAGTAAGATATAGAGCTTGTAGAAGAGCTTCTGTGCTACCATTTAGGGCTTCCTCGTTTAGATAGATATAATTTACTAAAAGTGAGGGAATTGTGGTGAGCAGATTAATCAGTGCCAGCACGAATCCCACGATCAGCACACGGTCAGGATTCCGTGAAAACATGCGTGTCAGATCGGAAAAGCTGTAGGGCAATCCCCTGGAAATGTTTAGATACATATATATCAATCCGGCAGTGAATAGAGACAGTATCACGGAGACGGCGAAAGAAAATATCTGACTCATAATCCATGACAAAGTTGTGTTCGTGGGGAAAAGTATGGTTGTCAATGAGCCAAAGGCCATACTGAGTGCGCTAATCAAAATATTTGCGATGATGGGGATGGTATAGTTGCCCCGGAGGGCATTTCTAGCCATCATTTTTAGTTCTCTATTAGATTTTTTCATAAACGATGTACTCCATTCTTTGTAGTTGTCCAGAAATTATCAATGTAATTGTAGCATGTTATGAAAGGCCTGGCAAGGCGTGGAGTCCAATTAGGTGTTGACAAACCTACGGGACGTTGCTATTGTACTGTAAGAGAAATTGGCAGATTTCCGAGAGATTAAAAGAAGAGGAATGAGATTGTTATGGATATTATTCAGGTAATTACCGGAGAACTAGGCGTAGAGAAATGGCAGGTGGAAGCGGCAGTTCAGCTGATTGATGAGGGAAATACGATTCCGTTTATCTCCCGGTATCGAAAAGAGGTTACAGGTTCGTTGAATGATGAGCAGCTTCGAAAGCTGGGAGAAAGACTGAGTTATCTTCGGAATCTGGAAGAGAAAAAGCAACAGGTGATTTCCAGTATTGAAGATCAGGGTAAGATGACGGATGAGCTTAAAGCACAGATTCTGGCGGCGCAGACTTTGGTAGTTGTGGAAGATCTCTATCGTCCGTATAGACCCAAAAGAAGGACGCGAGCAATTATCGCAAAGGAAAAAGGGTTGGAACCGCTGGCAAATCTCATACGTCTTCAGGCTACCAGTGTTCCTTTGGAAGAAGAGGCAAAAGCATACCTGTCAGAGGAAAAAGAAGTCCGTACTCCTCAGGAGGCGATCGCTGGAGCTATGGACATCATAGCGGAGTCTATCTCAGATGAGGCAAATTACCGAATGCACATTAGAAATGTGACAGTTAAAAAGGGCAGTGTAGTCTCTGTGGCTAAAGATTCAGAGGCACAGTCTGTCTATGATTCTTATTATGATTACGAGGAACCGGTCTCTAAAATAGCGGGACATCGCGTTCTGGCTCTGAATCGAGGCGAGAAAGAGAAATTTCTGACAGTTAAGATCAGTGCTCCGGAGGAAGAGATTCTCCGTTATTTGAAGAAAAAAGTGATTCTGAAGGAAAATCCTATCACGACTCCCGTTTTGGAAGCTGCTGTGGAGGATGCCTATAAACGTCTGATTGCGCCAGCCATTGAGAGGGAAGTCAGAAATGATTTGACCGAGAAGGCAGAAGAGGCGTCCATTGGAGTTTTTGGAAAGAACCTGCAACAGCTTTTGATGCAGCCTCCGATTGTGGGACGTGTCGTGTTGGGCTGGGACCCAGCTTTTCGAACGGGCTGCAAATTAGCTGTGGTGGATTCTACGGGGAAGGTGTTGGACACAACGGTAATCTACCCCACGGCACCTACCAATGAGAAAAAGATCAGGGCTGCGAAGGATAAAGTGAAGGAATGGATTGAAACTTATGGGATTTCATTGATTTCCATTGGTAACGGCACGGCTTCGAGAGAATCTGAGCAGGTAGTTGTAGAGATGCTGAAAGAGATTCCAGAGAAAAAGGTGCAGTATGTAATTACCAACGAAGCCGGAGCTTCAGTGTATTCAGCCAGTAAGCTGGCGACGGAAGAGTTTCCGAATTTTGATGTCGGACAGAGAAGCGCAGCTTCCATCGCTAGACGTCTACAGGACCCGCTGGCAGAACTGGTGAAGATTGACCCGAAGTCCATCGGAGTGGGACAGTATCAGCATGACATGAATCAAAAAAAGTTAGGAGAGGCTTTGAACGGGGTAGTGGAAGACTGTGTGAATAAAGTCGGTGTCGATTTAAACACAGCTTCTGCTCCTCTCCTGGAATATATCTCTGGTATATCTAAGGTTATCGCGAAGAATATTGTAGCTTATCGTGAGGAGAACGGCAGCTTTAGGAACCGTAGAGAGCTGTTAAAGGTGGCAAAGTTGGGACCGAAAGCCTATGAACAGTGTGCAGGTTTTACGAGAATTCTCGGTGGGGATAATCCGCTGGATGCCACCAGCGTACATCCGGAAAGCTATGAGGCTGCTACAAAACTTTTAGAGAGGTTGGGATATGCCTCTGAGGATATCGCGGACGGAAAACTGACGGGGATTTCTAGACAGATCAAGAATACGAAAAAAATGGCGCAGGAACTGGGTGTCGGAGAGATTACTCTGGAAGATATCGTCAAGGAATTGGAAAAGCCGGCCAGGGACCCTCGTGATGAGATGCCGAGACCGATTCTGCGCACGGACGTTTTGGAGATGAAAGACCTGGAAGAAGGGATGGTTCTAAAAGGGACTGTGAGAAATGTCATTGATTTTGGTGCGTTCGTGGACATCGGCGTTCACCAAGATGGTCTGGTGCATATCTCTAAAATGACAAAACGTTATATTAAGCATCCGTTGGAAGCGGTGAGCGTTGGAGATGTGGTGGAGGTTAAAGTGATTTCTGTAGATCTCCAAAAGAAGAGAATCGGTCTTAGCATGATTTTAGATTGATAGATGAAATGTCTCCTGTAGGGAAGACGGGTGTAGAAAAAAGTAGCTAAATTCTCCAGTTTGAGATATACTAATAAAAAGCGTGTAAAGGGGAGAAGAAGCGATGAAGAAAATATTTAGCAGTCTACCGTTTAAGCTGTTACTAGGTGTTGTGCTTGGGATTTTGGTAGGGCAGGTGGCAAATGTCAGCGTTATGAATGTGGTGGTTACGGTCAAATATATTTTGAGCGAGCTGATTAATTTCTGCGTGCCTCTGATTATTATCGGATTTATTGCGCCTTCTATCACAAAATTGGGAAATCACGCGTCTAGAATGTTAGGGGTTGCGCTGATCTGTGCATATACATCTTCTGTGCTGGCAGCGCTGGGGTCTATGGCGGCGGGGTATGGTCTGATTCCGCATCTGTCTATCTCTTCGGCAGTGGAAGGACTGAAGGAACTGCCGGAGGTGGTATTTCAGCTGGATATTCCAGAGATCATGCCGGTGATGAGTGCATTGGTTTTCTCGGTGATGATTGGACTTGCGGCGACTTGGACAAAGGCAGTTACTGTCACAAAAATTCTGGAAGAGTTTCAGCAAATTGTGTTGAAAGTGGTAACTAAGATTGTCATTCCAATTTTGCCGGTGTTTATAGGTTTTACCTTTTGTGCTCTGTCATATGAAGGAACGATCACAAAACAGCTGCCTGTATTTATCAAAGTGGTATTGATTGTGATCGTGGGACATTTTATCTGGATGACGCTTCTGTATACTGTGGGTGGTATCTATTCTAAGAGCAACCCACTAGAGGTGGTGAGAAATTATGGGCCGGCTTATCTAACGGCAGTAGGAACCATGTCGTCTGCGGCGACCCTAGCGGTGGCATTAAAATGTGCGAAGAAATCGGAACCGCCTCTTCGCTCAGATATGGTGGACTTTGGGATTCCTCTGTTTGCGAATATTCATTTGTGTGGTTCCGTGCTGACAGAGGTATTCTTTGTTATGACTGTCTCAAAGATTCTCTATGGAGACATACCGTCTGTAGGGACTATGGTCTTGTTCTGTTTCCTGTTGGGAGTGTTCGCGGTGGGAGCACCGGGTGTTCCGGGAGGAACGGTCATGGCTTCTCTGGGGTTAATCACAGGAGTTCTGGGCTTTAACGATACGGGAACAGCGCTGATGCTTACAATCTTTGCGCTTCAGGATAGTTTTGGAACTGCCTGTAATGTGACTGGGGACGGAGCTCTGACGATGATTTTGACTGGCTATGCCAATAGACATAATATCGAGAAACAGGAGAACACGCTTGAACTATAGTGAGTGTGATATATAGAGGATAGTGAAAGTATCCCGAAAATTGGAAGAGAAAGAAGCCCCTGTGCAGATAGAAAAAATATCTGCACAGGGGCTTTTGCGTGATAAGTCTGGTAAGCGGTTTCTGTTCTTGCCTCAAGCTGTATTCAATCAGAAACGAAAATCACGTATTCCTTCTTGAATTTTTTCGAGATGGTCTTTACAGATTTCTCTCACACGTTCTCTTGGGATATTTTTCAGCTCTGCCTGAATAAGAGCTTCGCCGATTTCTTTTGTCTCCTGGCTGGCGTAATCTACCAGATATTCTTTGAGTGTCATCAGTGCATTGGGATGGCAGCAGTTTTGAATCTGACCGGATTTGCACAGGGACATAAAACGGTCTCCGGTGCGGCCTTCCCGATAACAGGCCGTACAAAAAGAGGGGATATATCCCATCTCCATCAGCCAATGGACTACTTCGTCCAGGGTTCTCTGGTCGGAGACATCGAACTGTTCCGTGTCGGTGGGGCGCTCTTCTTCTTGATAACCGCCCACAGAGGTACGGGAACCGCCGCTGATCTGTGACACCCCGAGGCGAATAACTTTTTCCCGGACAGCCTGGGTCTCTCTGGAGGAGATGATCATACCTGTGTAGGGAACTGCGATTCGGATTAAGGCACAGATTTTGGCAAAGGTATCGTCGTCGATGCCGTTGTCAAAAGTGGATGGGTCGATATCGTCTGCCCGTTTGATTCTGGGAACGCTGATGGTGTGCGGTCCGACGCCGTGAACAGCTTCCAGATGTTCCGCGTGCATCAGCAGGCCTGCAAATTCATAGCGGTACAGCTCCAGGCCAAACAGTACGCCGAGGCCCACATCGTCAATGCCGCCTTCCATTGCCCGGTCCATAGCTTCGGTGTGATAGTTATAATCGTGCTTTGGTCCTGTGGGGTGCAGCGTCAAATAACTTTCTTTGTGGTAGGTCTCCTGGAACAATATGTAGGTGCCGATTCCGGCTTCTTTTAATTTGCGGTAGTTTTCTACGGTGGTTGCCGCAATATTTACATTGACACGGCGGATAGCGCCGTTTTTGTGTTTGATGGAGTAGATTGTATCAATGCATTCCAGTATGTATTCGATGGGGTTCATCTTGGGGTCTTCTCCGGATTCGATGGCCAGACGTTTGTGCCCCATGTCCTGAAGTGCGATAACCTCTGCTTTTACTTCCTCCTGGGTCAGCTTTTTTCGCGGAATATGTTTGTTTTTCATGTGATATGGGCAATAGAGACAGCCATTCACACAGTAGTTGGAGAGATACAGAGGGGCAAAAATCACAATCCGGTTGCCGTAGAAGGCTCTTTTGATTTCCTCTGCCAGAGAATACATTTCCTGAATTTTTTCAGGAATGGTACAGGCTAGAAGGACAGATGCCTCGCGATGTGTCAGCCCTGTGCAGAAAGTTCCCTTCTCGGTAAATCTGGGGCGGGCTTTTTCTAGAATCTGGTCAATGAGTTCCACGTTGTCTTTGTTCTCATCTGCGTAGCGGAGCGTCTCTAATATTTCCTCGTGATTGATGAACTCATCCGCACAGAGAGACTTTGGGTCATACTTATACATATTCTTTTTTTCCTTTCTTTCGAGTCAGAAGATCTTCCTCGTTGGTGATTTTATTATAAAATTTCTAAAGGATAATGTCAATATTTTATCGAAACTGCACAAAATTGGGCGTAACTATTCGGCTATGCGACAGATAAGAACCAAAATCCGGAGCAAGCTTGCTTGCAGAGGAGTTTTGCTCTTATCAGGCATATGGCGCTTAGCCATAAGCGAGGATTTAGTTGCATACGCGGCGATATAAGCTGCGTAGCAGCTAATCTGAGCTGTTATGGCTGAATAGTTACAATTGGGCGCAGCAGTTTAGACATGAGGGAGAGACGTTGGGGATAGGAAGGCCGGGCAGTCTCTTTTCGAGAGAGACTGCCCGGCTTGGAGTAAAAGTTGTCACATAGAGAAAGGATTAAAAGCGCAGTAAAGGTGTAATATCTGCAAGTCGGCAGCCAGGACTTGTGTCACAGGCGCGCATCAGGAAATTTAGTTTGTCGATTCTCTCGCCGGAACGGGGGGCTCCATTTTTGATGAACGGAATGCCTAGACCCACCGCTAAATCCATAACCACATCTCCGACTACACCTCCGGAGCGCCCTGAAGGGGTAGCGAACATACCGTGTTCTTTTGCGAATTGGTAGGTATCCAAAGCTTCTGTGATGGTTCCTACCTGGTTTGGCTTCAGGATGAAACCGTCGATGGCCTGAAGTTCATATGCGCGTTTTAGGCGGTCGATATTTGTGACAATGAAATCGTCTCCCAACAGAATGGTGCGAGTAATTTCCTGATGAGCTTTTGGATAGGACTCCCAGTCATTTTCATCCAGCAGATCTTCGATGAAGACAAAGTTGAATTTTTCTGTGAGTTTCTTAGCATAGGCGATCAGCTCGTCAGCGGATATGCGCTTTCCTTTTAAAAGGTAAGTGTTGGAGTCTTTGTCATACATCTCGCTGGAGGCGCAGTCAAAGGCAAAACCAATTTTACCGGTGTAGCCACAGAGGTCGATTGCCTCCTGAATCAGCTCCAGAATGACTTCCGGGTCTTCAGAAGGAGCGGCATAGCCATAGGATGGAGCGACTTCTGGTTTCGTGCCGCCCAGATATTTGGTGATGACTTTCTCCAATTCCTGGAATGTGTTCACGCCCATTTCTACAGCTTGATAGATATCTTTAGCCCCGTATGGGGTGATGATAAATTCGTTGAAAGGTTGGGTCAATGTGGCGTAGTGGCCTCCATTTACAATGTTGAAGCTGGGAACAGGTACGGTCTCAATGTCTTTTTGAGCCAGATATCTGTAAAGAGGCATACAGCTATTCGCGGCTGCTGCGCGGACGGCTGCAATAGATACTGAGTAGATTGCGTTACCACCCAAATGGTGTTTGTCTTTTGTACCGTCCAGGTCGATCATCTTATGATCTATGGCGGCTAGGTCGTGTACGTCCATGCCGACCAGAGTTGGGGCAATCTTCCGATTTACATTGTCCACAGCCTTGTGAACACTAAGACCGTGGTATTCCTTTGGGTCGTTGTCTCTTAATACATAGGATTCATACATTCCCACAGAGGAACCGGTGGGGGCACAGCCGGTCCCTATGGAGCCGTCTTCTGTGATAACATCCACCTCCACCATGGGACGACATTTACAGTCAATAATCTGACGGGCGTGTACAGATTGAATTTTAGAACTCATTGGAATTCTCCTTTCATTTTTTATGAATTCTCTACCTTAGGGATGTAGAGAATATTGAAATCACACAGATTTGTTCCAGTGTTTCCTGTAAAGACGGTGTCTCCGATTTTTTCTAAGGCTTCATAGCAGGCATGGCCGCGCAGAGCTGCATGGATATCCACGCCTGCTTTTTGAGCCGCAGCGTAGCTGGTGGAATCTGTGATACCGCCGGCCACAGGAGTAGTCCCATCTGTTCCCTCAGAGTCGATGGAGAGCATACATGCTCCTTTAGTCTTAGCGGCTAGGAGTGCGAAACTGGCGGTCAACTCCTGAGATGGACCTCCGTGACCAGTGATTAGACTGTTATCCAGAATCTGGGTGGTTACCTCGCCGGAGCTGAGAATTACGCAGGGGGCGGGTAGGGGATTTCCGTAGGCTTGAATTTCTCTGGCTATAGACGCAAAGAAAGAGCCAGCGTCTTTACTCTCTCCTTCTAAAAAAGAAGAGAGAATGATAGCGGGAATACCCATGTCCTCCGCGATCTGTTTTGCGTAGATACAAGAGTCGGGCAATGTATTTAAGAGAAAGTAAGTATTGCCTGGGAACGCCTTTGGTGTTTCGCATTCAGGGCCAGCGTTCATCAGATAATCAACGACTCTTTTGGGTAGACGGTCTGCTACATTGTAGTCTCGGATTGCTTTTCGAGCATCGTCCAGGGTGGTCTTATCAGGACCCATAGGCGTGCTGGCATAAGCAGCGTAGGGAATTCCAATATCCGAGGTCGCAGGGGTTCCCACAGCATCACTGATTCCGAAACCGATCAGTTCTGCACCTACGGATTGAATACGTTTGGCCAGCATTCCGCCGTTCATAGCCGAAATATGGCGGCGTATCGCGTTGATTTCGTAGATGTTGGCGCCCGATTTTAACATCACATCTGTAGTCTGAATTTCATCGTCGAGAGTGATGCCATCAATAGGGCAGCTCATGAGAGCAGAACTCCCGCCGCTTATGACGACTAAGAATAAGTCGTCGGGTCCTGCTTGGTCTACCAGTTCCAGAATTTTCTGGCAGGCATGATAACCTTCCTCATTGGGGAGAGGGTGGCCGCCTACGTAGACATCCGTGCGGTGAAAGATATCAGCCTCCTCAGCTACCTTTACGATGGCGATTCCCTTCGTCAGATAATCTCCCAGGATTTCATCTACAGCCATGGCCATGTGGTTGCAGGCTTTGCCGGCTCCCAGCAGGTAGACGTGACGTTTTTTTGAGAGATCCCAGGACTTTGTTCCTATATGGAGAATGGAACCATCCATGTGCATAATGCTTTTGATTCTCTGAGAGGCGTCCAATTTTTGGAGGGTCTTCTCAGTGATGTCTAGCACAATTTTTCTGGATTCCACATCACCATGGGAAGTGAGGGCGTTATAATTACGAATTTTTTGCATATTGTGATCTCCATTTCTGATTTAGATAGGTAGAAAAAAGAACAAAGAAAAATACATTATGTATTATTTGATACATAAAATTTGGTTTAAGTATAATGAGATATATTGCTATAGTCAACTATAAAAGCAAAAAAATTTAAAAATTATAGGAAAATAGCATATTATCTAAAAAAATCAATTGATTTTGTTTAAAGTGTAAAAAATAAAATGTATACTTGACGTATATTGCAATGCGTTATAAACTAAATGTATTAAAAAATACATTTCGTATAGAAATGTGGAGTAGAAAAAAGAAAAAGAAAGAAAAAATAGAAACAAAAAACAAATTTTTCGAAATTAAAAGCAACTTATTTATAAAATCATGTGAAGGAGAACGAAAATGGGTAAGAAAACGGAATTTTTGTATTTGTCAGAGAGAGACACGATCGAAGCAGGAGTCCTGGATGCGAAAAAATGCATTGATAATGCGGAGGAAGTATTCACGCTTCTGAGTGAGGGAGACTACCTGATGGGTGGAAGTAATCACAATAGCCATGGTCTGGGCTTAGTGTTTCCGAAAGAGAGTCCTTTTCCCAATATGCCTGTAGCGGGACCAGATCGCAGGTTCGTGGCTATGCCTGCTTATCTGGGAGGCAGATTTGATGTGTGTGGTAACAAATGGTACGGTTCAAACGCAGAGAATCCGAAGAAAGGATTGCCAAGGTCGGTGCTCACAGTGACTCTAAATGACAAAGATACAGGGGAACCACTGGCGTTTATGTCTGCAAATCTACTGAGTGCGGCCAGAACAGGGGCTGTGCCGGGAGTAGCAGCCAGACATTTGGCGAGAAAGGATTCAGAGATCGTCGCGGTACTAGGCTGCGGACAGATTAACCGTTCCTGTCTGCGCTCCATTTTGACGCAGCTTCCACAGGTTAAAAAGATCGTGTGCTATGATATTTTTGAGGCAGCATCGGAGAAATTCTTAAGCTGGGCAAAAGAGGAATTAGGTGTGGACGGAGAGGCCACAAGTGATCTGGAAGCAGCGGTAAGAGGAGCTGATGTGTTGACTGTCGCAGCGTCTCGTCTGAAACCTCTGTATGTGAAAGATGAGTGGCTGAAAGCGGGCGTTACAGTACTGATTACGGGTCCGATGCAGACGGATACCTCCTTTTGGACGAGCACGAAGTTGATCTATGACAATGTGAGACTTCACGAAGCTTATGTGCAGGAAGCGATCGAATCTGGAGACAAAGCTGGGTACTATAAAGGAGTGATCGGAGGCCCAATTTATACTTTAATTGATGAAGGGAAGATGCCAGCTTTGAAGGATTCCACGAGCATCGGAGAGGTAATTCTGGGTAAGAAAGAAGGACGTACTAATGATAAGGAGAGAGTGACTTTTGTAGCGTGTGGTATGGCTACTTTTGATGTTGGCCTAGGGTACGATCTGTATAAGACTGCATTAAAAAAGGGAATTGGCCAAAAACTGATTCTTTGGGACGAGCCGTATCAGCAGTAAGATCTGCTGCCTGATTTTGGGGAAAATAGGTTAGGATGCGGTATGTCTACTGTTTATGAATGGTGATACAGTGAATAAGGACGGGAAGTAAAATGAAAATTGTAAGAAGGAGGTGGGGTTGAGTGTCTATATCATTAGGTGCAATGATTATCTGTTTTTTGGCACTCATGGTGATTGGTTTACCGATTGCCTACAATCTGATTGTGACCACGTTGGTTTATGTGTTGGTCGCCGGGTTTGACCCGATTCAGATGGCAATTAAAATGTATGGCGGAATGAATAGTTTTTCATTTTTGGCGGTGCCGTTTTTTGTATTGACGGGACAGCTTATGCTTCGAGGAGGATTGCTGGAGTCCCTGATTAAATTTGTCAACGCCTGGTTTGGAAGATTCAAAGGGGCAATAGCTATCGTGACGATCGGCGCTTCTTTGCTGATGGGGTCTATCGTGGGACTGGCGGTGGCGTCAGCTGCTTCTCTGGGAGCATTTTTGATTCCGATGATGAAAAAAGAAGGCTATTCAGCGCCTTTTTCGGCAGCGGTTATGTCGTCGGCATCTTTATTAGGGCCGATTATGCCACCTAGTGTTTTGATGATTCTTTACTGTACAGCGGTGGGAAAGACATCAATCACAGGTATTTTTATGGCAGCAGTGACTCCGGCGATTATGATTGCAGTTTTGCAGTGTATGATGGCCCATCATATATCGAAAAAGAGAAATTATCCTTCCTATGGAAAAGCGAGCTGGGCAGAGAAAGTGTCAGCCACGAAAAAAGCAATCCCTGCACTATTGCTGCCGGTGATAATTTTGGGTGGTATCTTCAGCGGTATCTTTTCTATCACTGAGGCATCTGGAGTCGCGGTGGTGTACAGTGCCCTTTTGGCGTTCTTTGTGAACAAGAGTGTGAAGCTTAAAGATATACCGGATATGATTGTAGAGGCGGCATCCACTTCTGGGCTGGTTTTGGTTCTGGCGGGAGCCGGCACAGCCATGGCCTGGGGAATTGCCAATGAGAGAGTGATGGACATGCTGATTGGACCGCTGTCCTCACTGCCACCTTGGGTATTCCTGCTTCTGGTAAATATTGTGATGCTGATCTGCGGTATGTTTATGGATGACTATGCTTCTACGGTTATTTTAGCTCCGATTATCGCGCCGATTGCATGGGCGCTGGGAATTAACCCGTTACATATTGGTGCTGTGTTCTGTATTAACCTGGTAATTGGTTTGGCGACACCACCGTTCGGAATTACCTTGTTTGTCACAAGCCCGGTGGCTGGAGTTAAATTGGAGGAGACAGCCAGAGAAGCTTTGCCGTTCTTGGCAGTCACGATTGGCGTCTTGTTACTGGTGACATTTGTACCTCAGGTGAGTCTGTGGCTCCCGAATCTGATGGGATACACAGGATAAAGAGGAAGGAGAGATGGTTATGAAAATGAAAAAAATGAGACTTCTGATAACAGGTTTGCTGGCGGTTTCTATGATTGCCACAATGGCGGGGTGTAAGAGGACAAACAGCTCCGGCGGGGCAAATGGCGGAGGAGCTGTTGAGGAAGATGTCAGCGGCAGCTATACGATTCGAATCGCTTGTGAGAACTCTGAGACCTATCCTTCCACGTTAGGTCTGCAGGTGATGAAAGAATATATTGAAAAACAGACGGATGGAAATGTGAAAGTGAATATCTACGCTGGCGGTCAGATGGGCGGAGAGGAAGAGACACTAGAACAGGTAGCACAAGGGTCTTTGGAGATGGCGGTCGCGTCCTTTGCTCCGGTGGTCTCCTATGATTCAGAATTTGAAGTATTGGATATCCCATTTGTGTACAACTCTTATCAGGAAGCTTGGATGGTGTTGGACAGTCACGTAGGAACGGACTTGCTAGATTCTCTACAGGATTACGGAATGATTGGAATGGCGTTTATGGAAAATGGGTTCCGTCAGGTGACGACGAACTCTTCTCCGGTAGAGAGCGCAGCTGATCTAAAAGGTGTGAAGATTCGGACCATGCAGAATAATAACCATATGGCGGCGTTTTCAGCACTGGGTGCAAATCCGACGCCTGTTTCGTTCTCGGAGTTGTATATGGCGCTCTCTCAGAACACGGTGGATGCTCAGGAAAATCCTATAGCAAATGTCACAGACAAAAAACTCTATGAGGTACAGAAATACTTATCCATCACCAACCACATCTACGACGCGATGCCTCTGATTTGTAATTTAGACTTTTTTGAAAGTCTGCCTGGCAAATATCAGGGAATCGTCAAGACAGGGGCTGTTCTGGGAATGGAATATAGCCGGTTTTGCAACGCTGAACGTGAAGATTTGATACTGGAAGAACTGGAAGGATACGGAATGCAGATCAATGAGGTTGAAGCAGGGGCGAGAGATGAGATGAAGGAGACTGCGCAGCCGGTGGTCATCGAGGATGTCAGCAGCGATATCGGACAGGACAAAGTGGACCAGTATTTGAAAGATGTAGAAGATGTTTTAAATCAGATTAAAGATTACTAATGGACAGCTTAACCGTTTTGGAGGTGCCGCCGACAAGCGGTATGAGGGTTTGCGCATTATGTTGGGAGACTGCCAGACTGTGGCTGGCAGTCTTCAGGATGAATAAGAGCAGAGCTTTTTAATGGAGGAAATAGAGTATGGTAGAAGCTATGGATAAATTTATTGCGTCTTCATTTAAAGTGCTCCGAGCAGTTCTCAGTGTGGTGCTCTTGGGCATGGTGGCAATTTTAATGGCGCATATTTTTTGCCGGTATATTTTAAACAGTTCTCTGACTTGGTCGGAAGAACTGCTGAAAATTCTATTGGTGTGGTTTGGTATGCTGAGCGTATCGCTTCTGGCTATCCGTCGGGAGCACGTTTCTATTGTTATATTCAAGGAACACATGCCCAAACGTGTAGCGGCTGTGTTGTCAAAGGTGACTCAGATAATCACAGTGTTGGTGTGTTTGGTGGTGATCTACGTCGGAGCCAATTATGTGATGGAGGCAGGCTATCGACCGACACCGGCTCTTGGGCTGCCTTATGGTTATGCATATGCTGCAATTCCAATTTCCTTCCTGTTTGTCACGGTGTATGAGATACGGAACCTGATCGTAGATTTGACGGGCAAGGGAAATCACGCGGCTATTGAGAAGCCGGAAGAAGACTTGACAGGTGGCGGTGAGTTTCACCTGGATATGAAGGAATAGAAGGGCGAAATGTATCGGTTAAGAGATCGAGATGGAAGAGTGAACTATATAGATGACGAGCTGGGAGTATCCTGTGCGATTATGAATGGCTGGGAAGCGGGGCTAGTTCAGACGCCAGATCTCTTGGAACTGAATCATGAAGAGGCAGTGAGCAAGGCTGTGAGACAGCCGAAATATGGATGGCCTTTGAGGGAAATTGTGCGGAGACGAGGCGGAAAGACTGCTTGTGTCTTGGTGTCGGATGCTACGAGGGCGGTTCCGACGGCACGGCTTTTCAGATACGTGGCGGAGGAATTGTCAGCCAGCGGAATCTCTGGGGAAAATGTGCGTGTTTTTGTGGCGCTCGGTGTCCACAGAGAAGCGACGGAGTCAGAGATGAAACTTATCCTGGGAGACTATTATGGGAGAGTTTCTATAGAAAATCATACGCCGTACGACCAAGAGAATTTGGTGTATTTGGGAGAGACGACGAGAGGAACGCCAGTGTGGGTGAACAAAAGAGCGGTGGCGTGCGATATCCACGTGCAGATTGGGAAAGTGGAACCCCATGAGTTTGCCGGGTTCTCCGGCGGCAGAAAGTCGGTGCTGCCAGGTGTCAGTTCAGAGAAGACGATTAAGGTAAATCACCGTCCAGAGATGATTCTCGCGCAGGGCGCTGGAATCGGTAAGCTGGATGGAAACCCAGTGCACGAGGATATGTTGGAAGCTGCAAATTTGTTTCGAATTGATTTTAGCGTGAATTGTATTCTGAATAACCAGTTGAAGCTGGCAGCTGTGTTTGCGGGAAAATTACGCGAGAGTCATGAGGCTGCGGTTCGGAATGTGAGAGAACGTCTAGGGGTGAGGATTCAAAGGCCGGATATTTTGGTGACTACTCCAGGAAAACCATTGGATATTGATTTTTATCAGTCCGTGAAAGCTTTGATTGCCCTGACAGAAGTTCTCGATGAGAGGACGGTGGTGATTCTCTACTGTGGGTGCCCGGAGGGGGTGAATTCTCCAGATATGCTGAACGGTTTTAAGAGCAGTGAAAATCTGGAAGAAGCAGTTGCTTACACGATAAATCATTATGAGGTTCAGAGCGACCATGTCATTTTGCTTGCCAAGATTCTCAGAAAAAAGGTGAAAGTAATTGTCTGCTGCCCAAGTATCTCTGATGAGGAAATTCGTGAAATGTTTATGGAGCCTTGTCCCACGTTGGAGGCTGCGCTGAAAAGAGCGGAAGAATTGTGCAAAAAAGAGAGAGGACAGATTTTATTTTATCCGAAACCGCAGACAGGACTGCCTGTATTGAGGTAGGACTTCAAGGATACGGATTGATTCATGGAGAAGCTGTTCTTCATTTAAATGGAAGAGAGCTGGCATCGTGTTGGATAGGGGAGAGTGAAATCTCCCCTATCCAATTTTTATAATCCCAGATAAAATCCCTGGCTGAGAATATTTTCTGTGCGTTCTAGCATCGCGCGGGATTCCTCGGGGCTTGCCTGGGCCAGAGCAGCGATCAAAAAATTTGTCAGACACAGAGGGGCCGCGTAGGAATTTTTATAGTAGACGCTAGAAACGGTACAGGGAAGTATAATATCTCCGTAATTTGTGACGGAAGTTATATTCTGGCTGGTGATTAGGATGATCTTGACACCACAGCTTCTGAACCAGGAGAGAATCGTAGTCGCTGTTTTACAGTATCTGGGAAACATGTAAGCGACGCAGACATCTCCTTTTTGCGCAGAGTTCACTTCTTCCGGATAGATGAGACCTGTGGAAGAGATTAGGCGTACATTGGCTTTGATTTCTCCGATTCGCGAGGCGAAATAGTGAGCAATGGAGAAGGAAGCGCGCATTCCGAGAACGAATACATTTTGAGCGTCGGATATCATTTGAATCGCCTGCTCCAAATCTTGATCTTTTTGGAGTGAAAGAGTTTTTTGAATGTTGTTTAAATCATTGGTAAAAGACTGCTGGAGAAGCTGATTTTTAGGTATCTGTAAATTAGTCTTGTCGAAACGATCTGGAAGAGCGGCTTTTGTGCGGACGTTGTTCTGGATATCTTTTTGCATATCGCTGTATCCTTGATAGCCGAGAACCCTAGAAAAGCGTATGACGGTAGTTGTGCTGACGCCAATTTTTTCAGCTAGATCTTCCAGTGTATCAAAAGCCACGTTGTCCTGATTGTCGATCAGATAGTTGGCCACAGTTTTTTGTGAGTATGTGAAGGCATCAAAATTATCTGTTAGCTTGTGAAAAAAATCCCCCATAAAGTCCTCCTTGTGGTACGATACTAAACCGTATTCTAACATCTTTAGAAAAGATAAGCAATTCATTAAAAGGGACTTTTTCTGTACACAGGAACGAAAAGTTGGTATAATTCCAACAGGAGGTGTCAGGATATGCAAATGCCGGAGACAGGAGAAATGAGAGGAACTGTGAGAACTCAGATATATGAGAGCATTAAGCAGTGGATTATCGAGGGAAGGCTGAAGCCAGGTGAGAAGCTGTCAGATACGGATATCGCTGCTTTATTTCATGTGAGCCGAACTCCCGTCCGGGAAGCGTTTCAGCAGTTAGAGATGCAGAAACTGATAAAATCATATCCGGGCAAGGCGACGATTGTCACAGAGATCGAGACAGATCACATCGAACAGTGGTATCTGCCGATGGTGAGTCTACAGCAGCTCGCTGCTACCATTGCCATTGAGAAGGTAACACAGGAACAAATCGACGATCTAAAACAATTAAGCGATGTCTTTTTGCGCCGTGTGAGAAGCCAAGCGGACCCTATGGAGCTGCTGCAGGCTGACAGAGCGTTTCATGATTATATCTTAAGAATTGCCGGAAATGAGTATATTATAGATTTTTGCAATACGCTTTGGATTCATATTTTGAGGCTAGAGTACAGATTTTTTCAGGAGACGATGACTCTAGAAGAGTCGATTTCAGACCATCTGGAGCTGATAAAAGACTTGGAGATGAGAGACAGCTTTATGATTTCTATGGTGACAAAAAATCATTGGGAGAGGACGGCTTTGGAGATTAATTTCATCAATGAAAAGCTTCAAGAAGAGCGGGGATTTTGTGACAAAGACAGGAGTATGTAGAGATGGCTTTGACGGTGAGAGAGATCTGGCAGATGGAGAAGTTTAAAGCTTTTCGCTTGGTAGCTGGGGAAAAGGGCTTAGACAATGAAATAGAAAATATTGGCATTCTGGATTATGAATATGCGGTTGAAGATGAGGAGCTTCAGCAGAAATGGGCTTTTGGAAGAAAAGGGTTTGTGATCTCTTCGCTATTATTTGCAAAAGATCATCCAGAAAGAATTCTGAACGCATTTGAAGGCCTAGTCAGAGATCGAGTGAGTGCATTGGCTGTCAAAGCAGTCTGCTATCAGGAGCTTCCCAGGGAAGCCATTGAGTATGCGGATGAGAACAATCTCCCGGTTTTTTTGTTTGGTAGAGACGACGCCTATTTTGAGGAGATCGTCTTTGAAATCAAAGGGAGGATTTCAGGGTGGAACGATGTGAAAAATATGGAAAAGAGAATAGACTCTTTGATTGACAGGAATTTAGGCGAGGAAGAGCGCAGCAATATTCTCAAAAGAGTTGTTAAAGGGAAATGGAGGCACTATCTGGCTGTATATGAAAAGTATGAAGACGGAATAAAAGAAAGTGAGCTTGCGCGCAGATATCGGCTGCTGAATGATCGGATAGGAGAGAGAGGAGGCGCTCTGATTTACCACGGAGGCTGTCTGGTTATTCTGGCGGCTGAAAAAGGTGAGATGCTCAGCAGATATACAAGGCAGCTTTTGCGAGAGATTCAGCCTGGCGAGAGACACCAGGCGGTGGGAGTTGGCAGCCATCATGCTAGAGAGGATGAACTCAGGCAGGCAGTGATGGAGTGCCTATACGCAGAAAGATTTGCATGTCTGAAGGGAAAAGAAGAGATCTTTTTCGATGACATGGGGGTTTATCAGATTTTGTTTCCATATTATAAAGAGAGCTGGATGAAAGAGTACAGCAGGCGTTTTCTCGGAAAGATTTTGGAGTTTGACAGAGAGTGTGATGGGGAATTGTTTCAGACAATTCGTATCTACATTGAGCAGAGCGGAGATATCCATGCGATATCCGAGAAAATGCACGTGCACAAAAACACGATTCGATACCGCATCAATAAGGTGCGAGAGCTGCTCAACATGGAGGAAGACCCGACCTTTTTGGAGCAGATGAGTCTCGCCGTGAGGATTTATGAGCTTGGCACACGGTGGGAAGATAGTTCTAGATGATAAGAGAGAATTTTGGGATAAAAACGATATATATTATGATACCAGTAGGTAAAAAGATGTTAATAGACCATGTTGGGCATAAAACGAAAAGCCCCGGAGCAGCAGCTCTGGGGCTTTTCTACGTTTATTTATACCTGAAATCAACGGAAGTTTACAATCCCTTCTATTGTATGAAATCAAAAATTTTATGAGAAAATATTAGAGTTATTACAATGAGTTGTCAGAAGAAATATGAGACAATACGGGCAGAAGGAAGGCGGTGAGAGAGATGAAAGAGCTGGTTTTTGAGCTTTTAGAGAGAATGATTGCGGCGGACACGACGAATCCACCAGGAAACGAGGCACAGGCAGCCAGATATATCGGTGAACGGCTGAGGCAGGAAGGATTTCAAGTGAATTACCAGAGAGTCGCCGAAGGCAGGGAAAATGTCATAGCATCCGTGGGAGACAGTTCAGCGAAGGAAATCATTTTGACTGGCCATCTAGATGTGGTACCGGCGGGGGAAGGCTGGAAGAAACCGCCTTTTGAGATGACCCGGTCTGAGGGAAAGATCTGGGGACGGGGTAGCAGCGATATGAAAGGGGCTGTGGCCGCTATGATGGCTGCGGCAGTCAAGGCAGCGAAAAAACCGAAACTCCTGTCGGAGAAGAAGATTACCCTCGTGTTTGTCTGCGATGAGGAAGTGAGCGGGGACGGGAGTCGTGTATTTGTGAGGAACTACCACCCGGCCAAAGAGACGCTGGTAATCATCGGGGAGCCCACGAAGATGCAGGTACAGATTGCTCACAGAGGAATCAGTAGGTTTCGGGTGGATATAGGAGGACAACAGGCCCATGCGGCCACGCCGAAAAAGGGAATCAACCCTATTTTGGAGATGAGCCGTTTTCTGTTGGCGGTGGAACGGTTCAACCAGGACAGAGCGAAAAAACAGCAGTATGGGATTTTACCGCCGCCGGTCATCACCCCTACGATACTGCATGCGGAGGTCAAGGAAAACATGATTCCGCCGGTGTGCTCCGCACTCTTAGACTGCCGGACAGTGGAAGGGGAGACGGAAGAAATGCTCAGAGGGCAGCTTACCCTTTTGTTTTTGGAATCCAGGCAGAACAGCCAGACGACTTTTCAACTGGAAACTCTGCTGTGTGCGCCTGTGGGTACGTCATCGAGGGAGAGTAGCTGCTGTCGGACGGCGGTTCAGGCGCTGGGAGGAGGGCAGACTGTGGGATGCTTTAATGGAAGTACGGATATGCCCATTTTTACAGAAAATGGATATAGGAATACGATTATCTGCGGTCCAGGAAGTTTGGAGTTGGCGCATCAGATTGATGAGTACGTGGAGGAGGAACAGATCAGAAAAGCGGTGGGCTTTTACGAGAACTTTTTGGTGCTTGCCTGAAAAGGGTGAGAATCAGAATAAGATATGTACAAAATGAGAGAAGGAGGAAGAAATATGAGGAAAAAAATCGTAGCTGGTATAGTGGTATTGGGGCTGCTGTCTAGCGCTGTGCTGAACGGGTGTTCAGGTGGGGAAGGTCCTGAGCAGGCAGCACAGACAGAGAGCGGAAACCCAGAAAAGCCCTACGACGGGACGACACTGACAGTATTGGGATTTAGCGCAGTGACTTGTTCCGCGATGGAAGAAAAGTTGCCTGAATTTACGGAAAAAACTGGTATTCAGGTGGAATTTGAACAGCTTTCCAATGACGAATTGAAAAACAAGATTGCGGTCAGTATGGCGGCGGGAGGCTCCGATGTGGATGCTTTCTATTTCCAGCCATTCCAGGATTTAGGGGCATATCAAGCCAATGGATGGGTGGAACCTTTGGACGAATATTTCCAGGACGATGAGGACTTTGATGTGGAAGATTTTCTGGATATCCCTGTGGAGCAGGGGACTAGAGACGACGGAAAGCTGTACGCGGTGCCGGTCTTTGACGAACATTATGTACTTTATTACAACAAGGATTATTTTCAGGAAGCGGGGATAGAGAAGGTGCCGGAGACTTATGAAGAGCTGATCGAGACGGCGAAGAAGCTGACAGACCCGGACAAGAACCGGTACGGCATCAGCATGAGAGGGGATGGATTTGCGTCTGTATTGACTTGGATTACCGTGGCCAGGGCTTACGGAGCGGATTATTTTAAAGACGGGGTCTGTGATCTGACTTCGCCGGAGGCGAAGAAGGCCATTGAAGTTTATCAGGAGCTTTTGAAATATTCTCCTCCGGGTTATCTGAGTAAGGGATGGTCAGAGACCTCCGATGATTTTGCGCAGGGAATTGCGGCTATGAGAATTGACTGCGATACACAGTACACGTATGCCACAGACCCAGAATCTTCTCTGGTGGCAGATTCTGTGGGGTTCGCGGTGGTTCCCAAGGGAGACGTGAAGGCCAGTGGAAGTGAATCCGGCTGGTCGCTGGCAATGTCGGCAGGCAGTGAGAATAAAGGTGCTGCCTGGGAGTTCATACGGTGGGCGTCAGGCAAGGAAATGGATGTCTATGCGGCGGCTCAAGGGAATTTTAGTGCGCGTGAGTCCACATGGGAGAACGAGGAGGTGCTGAAGACTTATCCAGAAGATTTGGTTGAGGCAGTATTGGCAGTCTCAGCCCCGGAGATTTCTGACGGCGGAACTCTCCCAGATCTGCAATACGCTTCGGAAGCCAGAACCATTGTAGGAGAAGCGCTGTCTTTGGCATGGCAGGGAGAGGATTATGAGGATGCGTTAAAAGCAGCTTCCGAGGAACTCCAAAAACTGTATGATGAACAGTATCAGTAACTTCGGTGAGCTTAGGCAGGAGATGATAATATGAGAAAAAAGAAAGATACATGGCTGACTGGAAAAGAAAAATATCTCTTTGTGCTGCCTCTCATCCTTTTTATTCTGGTTATGGCGATCTATCCTATCGGCTATATCTTAAAACTGAGTTTTTATGAGTGGAGTCTTGCCTTAGGGCAGGCTCCGCAGTGGACAGGTTTGGACAATTACATCTATGCCCTGACTTCCTCAGATTTTTGGCATTCTGTGTGGATTACGCTGATTTACGCGGTGGTCTCGGTGGCGGTTGAAGTATTTTTGGGCGTTTTGCTGGCGCTACTGCTGTCTAAAAAGTTTAAGGGAAAGAATCTGGTGAAGACAGGGTTTATTCTTCCGATGGTGGCCACTCCGGTAGCTGTAGCGCTGACCTGGAAATTGCTGTTTGATGTGAACTACGGGTATATCAATTATCTTTTAGGAAAGATCGGGCTTTCCTTTCAGGGGCTTTCTTCGGCAGACACGGCTTTAGCCAGCTTTCTTGTGATTGATATCTGGCAGTGGACTCCGTTTATTATGCTGATGGTCAGCGCAGGTCTTGCATCCTTGCCCACAGACCCCTATGAGGCGGCGATGTTGGATGGAGCGACGAAGGGACAGATTTTGAGAAGAATTACGCTGCCATTGCTGAATCCCACGATTCTCATGGCCACACTGTTGCGGCTGATTGACGCTTTGAAATCTTTTGACATCATCTATGCCACGACGAAGGGCGGACCGGGGAATTCCACGAAGACTCTGAATATTCTGGTCTATGAAGAGGCATTCTCCAACTTTCGCTTTGGGCGGGTCTCGGCATATGTGGTCTTGTTTGTGGTTTTCATATTGATTGTGTGCGGGGTATTTATGAAGATCAAGAAAAAGGTGGAGGTGGTGTATTGATGAGGGGTACAGGATTTTATTGGAAAAAAGTACTGTTCTGTCTGGTGGTTCTGGCAATTTTGTTTGTGACGGTCTTTCCGTTTCTGTATATGGTACTGGGAGCGTTTAAAAATACAGTGGATATCGTGAATCCATCCAAGACTTTCCATTTTGTGCCTACAATCAAGAATTTTATCCAGGTTTTTGAGACCTATCAGTTTCAGAAGCCTCTGATAAACAGCCTGATTATCAGCTTTGGCGCGACGGGGCTGTCACTGCTGATCGGACTCCCGGCTTCTTATTCTATGGCGAGATATAAGCAAAACATGCTTCAGATTGTCGTGCTCTGTATTCGAATTGTCCCATCCATCGCATTTTTGGTTCCCGTCTATCTGATGTTTTCGAAGATCGGCCTGACGGGTACCTATACGGGGATTATCCTGGCGAATATGCTGATTGCGGTACCCTTTGTGGTTTGGGTGATGATTCCTTATTTTGAAGGGGTTCCGGTGGAATTAGAAGAGTCTGCTTTGATCGACGGGGCTTCCAGAATGACCTGCTTTCTGAGGATTATGCTGCCGCTTTCCCTGCCGGGAATCATGACGGTTACGATTTTGTCTTTCATCAACGCATGGAATAACTTTATGTTTGGACTGATTTTAGGAAATTCTGATACAAAGATTTTGCCGACGGTGATATTTAACTTTTTATCACACACAGAAATTAATTGGTCCGGCTTGATGGCTGCGGCAATTATTGTGACGCTGCCGATTATCCTGTTATCGGTATTTTTGCAGAGATATATTGTACAGGGACTGACCGCAGGAGCGGTAAAAGGATGAAATGAGAGGAAAATTAGGATGAAGAAATTGTACGGGACAGTGGTCCCCATAGTTACACCGTTTGATGAGAGCGGGAAGATAGATGTGGGTTCTTTGAAAAATCTGGCAGAGTATATCATAGAGAGCGGACTTCAATGTATCTATCCTTGTGGGACGACGGGAGAGATGTGTCTGTTAAGTGAAGACGAGAGAAAGCTTGTGGTGGAGACTGTGGTGAGGCAAGTTAACCACAGAATTCCGGTATTTGCCCAGGTGGGAGCCATGACGGAGAAAGAGACTGTGGAGCTGGCCAGACATGCGGTGAAGACGGGCTGTGATGGGATTGGAGTGGTGACTCCTATTTATTTTCAGATTTCAGACAGGGGACTGGTGGATTTCTATGTACGGGTGGCGCAGAGCGTCCCCAGCGATTTTCCCGTCTATCTCTATGGGATTCCTCAGAATGCAGTCAATGACATATCTTTTCAGGTCGCTCAGGAGGTTGCGGCCAGATGTCCGAATATTGTAGGAATGAAATACAGTTACCCAGATATGACTAGATTGCAGGAATTTATGCTGATTAATCAGGAGACTTTTTCTGTGCTCGTGGGACCGGACCATCTGTTTCAGGCAGTGGTGGCCGCGGGCGGAGACGGAGTCGTCTCAGGGAATGCGATGGTACTGGCGGAGCATTACCGGGAAATATGGAAGGCACTTCAGGCAGGGGAGTGGGATGTAGCCAGAAAAATACAGCGCAGGACGAATGTACTGAACCGCATTCTGTGCGAAAAAAATAACATTTCTGCCTATAAAGTGATGCTCAGAGAAAAAGGAATTCTCCGTTTTGCTGCGGTGCGGGCTCCTCTGGAAAATCTGTCAGTGGAAGAGGAAAGAGATCTGATAGAAAGAATGAGGGAACTGGATTACACGAGAGTAATTGGCTGAAGCAGGAGAGGGAGGAAAACATATGGGAAGAATATCAGAAGAAGGAAGAAGTCTGGAGAGATCAGCGATCAGGCTTTTTCTGGAAGAGCAGACTCGGATTGCCGGGACTTGTGGGGATATGATTTCGTTTACGGTGGGAGAACCGGATTTTCCCACGCCGCCGAATATTGTGGAGGCGGGGATGAGAGCATTGAAGGAGGGAAAGACGAAGTATGCGCCCAATGCAGGAATTCCTGAGTTAAAGAGAGCAGTCTCGGAATATCTTAAAAGAGACTATGGGGTGGACTACGATTCTCAGACACAGATATTGATTACTCCCAGCGGCATGGATACTCTTCGGTTGGCAGCAGCGGCAGTGCTGGACCGGGAGGATGAGATGATTGTCAGTGATCCTTGTTGGAGCAACCATCCCAATCACCCAAAGATGGTGCATGGCAGGCCGGTTTTTGTGCCTCTCAGGGAGGAGAACGGTTTTGTCTATGCGATGGAGGATTTGGAAGCAGCGGTCACTGACCGGACGAAGGCGATTTTGCTGAATTATCCCAACAATCCCACAGGAGCGGTTCTGGGATACGAGGATTTGCTGGAATTCTGCGATTTCTGCAAGAGACATGATCTGATCGTGATTTCTGACGAGGTCTACCATGACATTATTTTTGATGGCCTGAAATTTTACAGTCCCACAATGATTGAGGGGATGAAAGAGAGGGTGATTTTATGCCAGTCTTTTTCTAAATCTTTTTCCATGACGGGGTGGAGACTGGCCTATGCGGCTGGGCCTGCGGACCTTATTGACGCCATGGGGAGAATTAATGAGAACTCGATTTCATGCGTAAATACCTTTGTACAGTGGGCTGGGATTGAGGCGTTGAATAGCCGGACTAAAAAGTATGTAGAGTCTATGGTCAGCGAATTCCAGAAAAGAAGAGATTTGGTGTATCAGGGAATCAATGGGACAGGAAGACTGCGCTGCGCGAAGCCAAGGGGAGCCTTCTACGCCTTTGTGAACATCCGGGATACCGGGCTTTCCTCGGAGGAGTTTGCCCAAAGGCTGCTGAAGGAGAAGCATGTGGGTGTGGTGCCGGGCAGCGGTTTTGGGATGTCTGGGGAAGGGTACATACGGATTTCTTATGCCGCTTCTGCGGAGGATATCCACGAAGGGCTGCGGAGAATACGGGAGTTTGTGGACAGACTTTAATTTTTTCATATTTGAGCATTTTGACAAAGGCTAGCCCCTAGGTATTGGGGCTGGCCGATTTTTTCTTATATTAAGGCTTCTGCTGAAAATTTTAGACGGAAAGTCTTTCTATTCTCTTTTTTCTTTGAATAGATCTATGCAACTTGTTTTGACAGCATCTACAATTTCCTGAATCTGTTCGGAATTAAGATTATCACAGTGAAAACCACCGCTGCACACGGTGGTACGGTTGTACTTGCAGGTGATTACTTCTGAGAGATAGCGGCAGATGATTTCGTCTTTATGTCCGGTGACATTAAGGACGGATGAAGTGCAGCTTGTTTTTTGACTGCCAGTGAGAGAAGGACGCGGGATAGAGAGGACAGTACATCCGATATGGGCGTGTTCTCCGCCGTATACGAGGACGGAGAGATCTTCTCCCACGAACTGGAGCTGGAGGTGAAGGGAGGAAAAGCTCAGTGGTATTTCCAGATGCAGGGTCTTGGGAGTCCATTGTTCAGTCATGTTTTTAATCCCTCCCATCTGTGGTATTCTTCAGATTTAATTCCAAAGGGTTCTACAAGTCTGGCAGCTACTTGATTTGTCATATCTTCTAGAGTACGTGGACAATGGTAATAGGTTAACATAAGTGGCATAATTCGTACACCAGGAAGAAGTGCGAGTTGGGCCATATTCCTTAAGTGAATGGCGCTCAGGGGAGATTCTCTTACAGCCAGAATAAGCCGACGCTGTTCTTTGATTGTCACATCAGCAGCACGCAGGAGAAGATTATCTGTGTAGCCAGTCTGAATGCCAGCGAGAGTTTTCATACTACAGGGAATCACTAACATTCCTTCAGTCAGAAAAGAACCGCTTGCAGGTGAAGCGCCGATGTCTTCAGGAGAGTAAATTTTATCAGCGTATTTTTGGAGATCTTTTTCTTTTAGTCCACATTCATGCTCTAAAGTGAGGAGGGCACTGGGAGTCAGAATCAGGTGAGATTCATAGTTTTCAGCTTTGCGAATCAATTCCAGACAGCAAAGTAGAAGAGGCATGCCGCTTGCTCCGCTAGAACCAATGAGAATACGTTTTTTCTTATTTTGCATGGTCTTTTTTCTCCTCTCTCAGCCATGGTGACGGGTCCAATTCTAAAAAACGTGATCTTATGAAGCGAGATTTTAGGTGATAGGGAACAGTACAGTCGAAGATAGTCTTACAGGCGATTCCTTGGTCTAGAATAGAAGGGGAAAAATCCGGGCTGTTGGATGGGTCTAAGGGATGGCAGCGGACTCCCGGAATCGTGATGATGTCCTTATCTCCTTGAAAGCGGGTGTTCATGGCCCAAAGAACATCGTTTATGTCAAAACAGTCCACATCTTCATCCACTAGGAAAATGTGCTTGAGTTCACTAAAAGCTGAGAAGGCCAAAAGTGCGGCCTGTCTCTGACGACCTTCGTCGCTGGCTGACAGTTTCTGAAACTGAAGGATAGCCATAAATTTTCCTCCTCCAGAAGAAGAACAGTAGAGATTCTTCAGACGACCAGGCATAGCTTTTTCAATCATGGCGAAGATGCTAGCCTCTGTGGGAATACCTGCCATGGATACGTGTTCTTCGCTAGGGCCGATGCAGGTTTGCATGATAGGATTACGACGATGTGTTACTGCGGATACTTTTATGAGCCAGCATTGGTCACTGGAAGGTCCTGTGTAACCTGGAAATTCAGGCATTGCATAACCAGTGCCGCGCCTTTGGTCTTCGCGGATGCGGATGTTGGGCTGTACTTCACCTTCGATTACATATTCCGCATTGGCGATGGCAAATTCGTTTATGGTGAGACAGCGAGTTAATGTTACTGGTTTTTGTCTCAGAGCTCCGGCAATTGCCAGTTCGTCATAACCTAATGGGGTAGTAGGCGGCTCAAAACAGGAGCCAATTTCTATAGCCGGGTCAACACCAATACTGATGGAGATAGGCAGCGTCTGGCCTAACTGCTCAGCTCTCTCGGCCATCGCACCGATATGTCTGGCTCCTGGGGTGAAAAAGATGGAGAGTTCTCTCTCTCCTTGGATACAGAGACGGTGTATGGTTACATCGTGCAGGCCAGTATCCGGGTGGGTAGCATAACACATTCCCAGAGTAATATACGGTCCGGCATCATCGGGAGTATTGGTGGGGGCAGGTAGCAGCTTGTGCAAGTCAAAACCAAGATCAGAACTTTTGTGAATAATTTCTTGGCAAGGAGCTGGTTTTTGGGAGAGGACAGGGGGAACTGGATGTTCGGTACATCGAAATAGTTTCTTGCCCAATTCTTGTGCAGGACAGTCCAGCAGAGCGGCTACTCTTTTGCGGCTGGCAAGAAGTCCGATGGCTACGGAGGTTCCGGGATGATTTTGAATATTGTGAAAAAGCATGGCGGGGCCTTCTTTCGTGGGTCTTGAGACGGTTCCGCCGGCACCCACGTAGCGGTAGATACCGGCAAGCTCAGCTTCCGTGTTTACCGCTGTGTTTGTTTCCAGGAGCTGTCCTGGCATAGTTCTGAGTAAATCGAGAGCACTTCTTAAACTGTCAACATTTTTTTTCATAATAACCTCCTTACTATAAATTTTCTTTGGTCTTATTATAGTTCAAATTGTTTCGATATACAATACCTAATTTTAATTAGAGAAACATTTTGCGGACATACTATTGATTTTCGGAATTTATTTGTTATAATAAAAAACATAATTTCACTTTAAGAAACTATATTTCGATATAGAAAATATTTCCAGAAGAGAAAGGAGAGTTGCCATGAGGATTTCATTTGCAGAGAGAATGAAGGGAATGAAAGGGACGTCTGTGAGAAATAAACTGTTTGACGATCCAATGCTTATTTCTTTTGCGGCAGGTAAGCCTGAGGGAAAGCTGTTTCCAGCGGACGAATTGATACCTTCTGTGATCGAGATTTTACAGAGGGATTATCAGGAGGCCCTTCAGTACAGTGACACAGAAGGTATTCCAGATTTACGCAGCTTGATCGCAGAGCAGAGGATGAGAGAGGCCGGGGTGAGAACGACTGCTGACAGGATTACATTGACTTCTGGTTCTCAGGAGGGAATTGAGATGTCAGCAAAAATCTTTGTGAATCCGGGGGATGTGATCATCTGTGAGAATCCTAGTTATGTGGGAGCGTATTCTGCATTTGAGGCGTACCAGCCTAGTTACGTGGGAATATCTCTGGACGAGGATGGAATGAAGATGGACGAGCTAGAACAGGCATTGAAAGCTCATCCTGAGGCGAAGATGATTTACACGATTCCAGATTTTCAGAATCCTACAGGAATTGTCATGAGCGATGAACGCCGGAGGAGGTTGGCCCAGTTAGCGGCAGAATACGAGATACCGGTGATAGAAGACTGTCCCTATGGAGATCTGTACTACGATGGAGACCGTCATCCGGCTGTGAAGAGCTTTGACGAAGAAGGCTGGGTGATTATGCTGGGATCGTTTTCAAAGATTTTTTGTCCAGGTTTTCGAATTGGATGGGTATGTGCGGAACCTCAGATATTGGAAAAATATATTTTGTGTAAGCAGTCTTCGAATTTGCAGTGTAGCACATTGGATGAAAAGATTGCGGCAGAGTACATGAGAAAATTTGATTTGAATACTCATATCGAGGAGGTCAGAGCAGTTTACCGTGGAAGACGAGATCGCATGTTGGAGTGTATTGAGAAATATTTGCCAAGTGGTGTGAGGTACACGAAACCTCATGGAGGTTTTTTCGTTTGGTTGGAACTGAAGGAAGAGATAGACGGAGGAGAACTGTTGATCGAGGCTGCCAGAGAAGCAAAAGTAGGGTTTGTGCAGGGTGGCGGATTCTTTACAGGACCGGGACATGAGAATTACATTCGACTAAGTTATTCCTTTGTGGATGAGGAACAGATCGAGGAAGGGATGCGGCGTCTTGGATTACTTCTAAAGAAATACTATTGAGCAGGGAGGTGCAGCGATGATTCAGTTAAAATTTTATGGAATTGGAGGACAAGGGGTAGTCACCGCCGCGAAGCTGCTGTCTAAGGCAGTATCGCTTTATGAGGATGAATATGCAATTACAGTTCCTTCTTATGGGCATGAGAGACGGGGAGCACCGGTGAATACCAGCATCATTGTAGATCGGGAACCTGTGCTTTTGAATTCTTTTGTTTACGAGCCGGATATTGTGGTTGTTTTTGACCCAGAACTTATTCACAAAAAAGTAAATGTGGCGGAGGGGATTCATCCGGACAGTGTATTGGTACTGAACAGCGAACGGAAGGATGTGCTGAAAGCTTACAGTGAGATAGGCTTTCGTAGCATCTATTATGTGGACGGTACGGCAATTGCTTACCGACATATTCATAGGGCTATTCCAAATTGTTCCATGCTAGGAGCGGTGGCAGCGATTGGAGTGGCAGGAATCGAATCTGTGGATAAGGCTATCATGGAGACATTTGGAGAGAAGGCGGGTGTGAAAAATGCAGAAGCAGCGAGAGAAACTTTTGAGAGAACAAGAAAAATGTAATCTTCTAGGGCCGGTCGCGGCGACTTTTACCAGTGCTAATACTGGTTCCTGGAGATTAGAACGTCCGGCTGTGAATTTTGACATTTGTGTAAAGTGCGGAACTTGTGCGCGATACTGTCCAGCAGGAATTATTGTGGTGGATAAGACTGTAAAAGAAGGCGTTTATTTTGATTGGAATTATTGTAAGGGCTGTGGGATTTGTGCCAATGAATGTCCGAAGCAATGTATCTCTATGATACCGGAAGGAGGGGAGCAGATATGAGAAAAAAGATGCTGGATGGAAATGGGGCAGCTGCGGAGGCTATGCGTCTTGCCAGACCGAAGGTCATAGCACTGTATCCAATTACGCCTCAGTCATCTATCTCAGAGAAGCTGGCAGAATATGTAGATGACGGCGAACTGGACGCAAAATATATCCGTGTGGAATCGGAACACTCAGCTATGTCAGCGGTGACGGCCGCAGCTCTTACTGGTGTGAGGGCGGGGACGGCGACTGCTTCCCAGGGATTGGCATTGATGACGGAGGTATTGTCTATGACTTCAGGGCTGCGGCTGCCGGTCGTCATGCCTGTGGTAAACCGTGGACTGGCGGCACCTTGGACGCTACAGTGTGAACATGGTGATGCGATGACAGTCAAAGATTTGGGGTGGATGCAATTCTATTGTCAGAATGTCCAAGAGGTATTTGACCTGATGATGGTGGCATATAGAGTGTCGGAAGACAAGAGAGTACTGACGCCGGCTATGGTGTGCCTGGACGGATTCTTTTTATCGCATTCTATGCAAAAGCTGGAGCTGCCGTCTCAGGAAGAGGTAGATGATTTTATCGGAGATTATGTACCCCAGAATATGTATTTGGATACAGAGGACCCTATGTTTTGCTGCGATCTGACTGGACCGGAGGAATTTACGGAGATGAGATATCAGCAGAAGATAGGAATGGACCAGGCTATGAAGGTTATCTCAGAGGTCATGAAGGAGTATCGGGAGAAATTTGGACATGAACTTTGTGAAATCGAGGAATACAAGCTGGAGGATGCACAGGTAGCCTTGGTGGCCCTAGGTTCCATGTGTGGAACAGTCAAGCATGTAGTAAATAAGATGCGTGACAAGGGAGAGAAAGTAGGACTGTTGAAGATAACGATGTTTCGTCCTTTCCCTGGGGAGCAGATCAGGAAGGCTCTGGCTCATATTCCTGTGATCGGAGTCTTCGATCGCAGCTCCTGTCTGGGAAATCAGTGCGGACCACTGTGGAGTGAGGTGGCAGCGGCATTGACCCGAACAGATGTGGATGTGCGTCATTACATAGGTGGCCTAGGAGGCAGGGATGTTCCGGCCTCGGTGGTGGAAAAAATGTTCTTGGAACTGTTGGCGATTAAGGAAGGCAAACGGAACGTCAATACGGAGTGGATTGATGTGAAAGAGGATGCAATGAGATTAAGGCAGGTGACGAGATATGCTAGAGATTAGACATGAGACGGAAGGACTGGTTTCCAAAGGGGTCAGTGCTTGTGCCGGTTGCGGTTTGGAAATCGTAATGAGAAATGTGATGGAGGCATTGGATGAGGATGTGATTGTAGTAATTCCGCCGGGGTGTTCTGCACTGTTTTCCGGTTTTGGAGCGGAGACAAATCTAAAGATACCAGGATATCAGGGGAATTTGGAGAATACGGCTGCCAGCGCATCTGGAATACGCACAGCTTTGGATGCAAAGGGAAATACTCACACGACAGTGCTGTGTTTTGCGGGAGATGGGGCTACGGCAGATATTGGGCTACAGTCATTGTCAGGAGCTTTTGAGCGTCAAGATCGAATTTTGTATCTGTGTTATGACAATGAGGCATATATGAATACAGGAATTCAAGGGAGTAGTTCTACTCCTTACATGGCAAGTACGACTACAACCCCTGGTGGAAAGAAAACTGGGAGAAAAGATCTGGGACAGATTGCTATTGCTCATAACATTCCCTATGTGGCTACCGCTGCGGTTCACAATCTTCCAGACTTGAAGCGTAAGGTAAAAAAGGCGAGACAGACACAGGGGCCAGCCTTCCTTCATGTATATGCTCCCTGTCCCACGGGATGGAGAAGTGCACCGGAGAAGACAATTGAGATTTCAAGGCTTGCGGAACAGACAGGTTGCTGGGTCCTCTATGAGTATGTAGATGGAGAGGTAAATGTGAACAGTAAGATTAACGAGCTAAAACCTGTAGAGAAGTATCTTTGTCTTCAGGGTAGGTTCCGACATTTGGGAGCAGAGCAGAGGGAAGAGTTTCAGAGGTATGTAGAGAAGAGCCATTGTGAGACGATGAGAAGATTAGAATTTATGAGTCGGCGGTGAACAGATTTTTGAGGGAAGGAGGGGATACCTGTGTCATATCTCATATTGGTGATTAATTTTGGTTCGACTTCCACGAAAATTTCTGTCTTTGAGAATACCGCGGAGCGGCTAAAAGTCTCCGTTAAACATTTGCCTGAAGAATTGGTCTTATATCGGACCGTGGGAGAACAGAAAGAATTTCGTGAGGAAACGGTAGTAAGGACACTAAAGGAACAGGGATTTCAACTGGAACAGTTTCAGGCTATTGCATCCAGGGGTGGAAACTGTAGGCCTGTGCCAGGAGGAATTTACAGAATTAACGAGGCGATGCTCGAGGATATCAAGAGTGGAAGATACGGAATACATGCGACAGGAGTCGGTTGTGAAGTTGCGTTTGAGTTGGGAAAAAAATTCCGCATCCCTGCATTGACGGCGGACCCTCCCATCGCGGACGAATTCTGTGAATTGGCCAGGTTTTCAGGAAAGAAGGAGCTGCCCAGAATATCAAGTGGCCATGTACTGAATCAAAAGAGGACTGCCAGAATTGTAGCACAGATGAGGGGGACTTCTTATGAGAAATCCAATATGATTGTCGTGCACCTAGGCGGCGGAGTCTCTGTGGGAGCCCACCGGAGAGGAAAATTGATTGACATGAACAATGCTCTGGATGGAGAAGGACCATTTTCTCCAGAACGTACTGGGACGATTGTTGTGGAAGAAGTTATACATCTGTGCTTCAGCGGGGAATATACAGAGGAAGAGGCATCGCGGTATTTCAAAGGACAGGGAGGATTAACCTCTTATTTGGGAACCAATAATGGAGAGGAAATTGAAAAGAGAATTGCGTCCGGAGACGCCTATGCGAAAATGGTTTTTCAGGCAATGGCCTACCAAGTGTCAAAAGAGATCGGAGGCATGTATACGGTGTTGGAGGGAAAGGTAGATGCAATTGCTTTAACAGGTGGCTTGGCCCATTCTAAATGTCTTACAGAAGAGATTAAAAAACGTACAGGTTGTCTGGCCCCTGTCTATTTGGTACCGGGGGAGAATGAAATGGTCGCGTTGGCTGAGAGCTCTCTTCGGTATCTGACAGGGGCAGAAAAGGCGAGAGAGTATGAGGAGGTGATTACGTGCTGAATAGCTTAGAGGCCATCTTGAAGAATGTGAAAAATGAGGAGAGAAGGACAGTGGCAGTCGCAGCAGCCGCTGACCGAGAAATTATGGAAGTGGTGCGGGAGGCAGAAACTGACGGACTGGCGAACTTTATCTTGATTGGTGATGAGAAGGAGATCCGTGAACTTCAGCAGGAGGAAGGGATAGACACTGATGCAGAGATTATTCATGAACCGGATGAGAAAAAAGCTGCAAAGTTGGCGGTTCGTCTTGTAAAAGAACAGAAAGCGCAGGCAGTTATGAAAGGGCTGCTGCACACGAAGGAGTTTATGAAGGCGGTTTTGGACAAGGAGGAAGGGCTTCACACAGGAAAGTTAATCAGTCAAATTTCAATTATTGATAGTATACAAGGTGATGGGCTACAGATGATTACAGATGGTGTAATTTCTATCGCGCCGGACCTGGATGCTAAGAGAAAAATCATTGAAAATGCTGTGGAGTTGGCCCATAAGTTGGGATACGAATGTCCAAAAGTGGCGCTTTTAGGAGCGGTGGAAGTCATAAATCCAGTAATGATGGATACTTTGGATGCGGCAGCTCTGTGTAAGATGAATGAGAGGGGCCAGATTAAAGGTTGTGTGTTGGACGGCCCTTTGGCATTGGATAATGCTGTTTCAGCGGAGGCGGCCAGGCATAAGAAGATTAAAAGTTCGGTGGCTGGCTCGGCAGATATTTTGTTGGTTCCCAATATCCAGACAGGAAATGTCTTGATTAAAGCACTTACATACTATGCAAAGAAAGACATGGCATCCGCCATCGCAGGCGCATCGGCACCAGTTATTATGACATCCAGGACAGATTCGATACGAAATAAAATATTGTCGATGGCACTGGCGGTATATTTATCGAAGTAGATATCTGCATTTAATTGCAGTAGAGGAAAGGAGATGTTTTGCTTTGGCGATGAAGGTTGGTGTTATAGCAGGTTCTCCAGTTGATACACAGATGGGAGTAGAAGTTTTAAATGTAAAAGGGATAGAAACTTATGCTTATCCTGCTGCAAAAGCGGCGAGGGAGCAGACAGAATTTCAAATGCAGTCTTCGGAGGTTCGGACGAACAGAATTCAAAGACTAATTCAATCGGCTCAATCAGATGGCATGAATGCAATGATGATATATTGTAATTCACTGAGCTCGACGGTGGACATGGAGATGTTGTCGAGGAAGCTAGGAATCAAGATCGTAACACCGCTCATGGCCTATGCCTGTTATGCGAAACAGTATCAAGTGCTTTCTGTGTTGGCAGGTAATAATCAAGGCTTAGCAGGAATTGAACGAGCTATTTTGCAGTCAAATCTTTCCTGCACAGTTGTCGGAGCCAGCTTGCTGCCTATGGTTGTGGAAATAGAAGCTCAGACGCTACCAGAACAAATAGTTGAAAAATTTCATTTGATGAGTTTGTTTGAATTTTTTGAGAGTGCCGGGGCGGAAGCTTTTATTTTAGGTTGTACACATTTTCCGTATATACGAAGAGTGTTGGATGAGAAGGTAAGAATTCCTATTTTAGACCCAGCGGATAAGATGTACGAATTGCTCGTGAATGACTGAGATATTTATCTCGGATGAGTTCTCTTTTACGAGAGGAGGAACGTAAAGATGAAAGGTTTTGTTGACAGATATTTATCACCTGGTTTTGTTCTTATGTCAGTTATGATTGGCGGCGGTTTTGCCACTGGACGTGAAATTGTACAATATGGGGGACAATATGGCTATAAAGGGTGGATTGTGGGGTTGACAATTGCATTGACTTTTTCAGCGCTGTGTGTAATATCTTTTGAGGTGGCGAGAAAATTTCAGGTATTTGATTATCGCAGTCATCTAAAGGTTTATGCGGGCCCGTTAGCACATGTTTATGACATCATCTTTTTTATTCAGTCCCTTTTAGTTATGTCAGTAATGGCATCTGCTACTGGAGATATTCTGCAAAAAACAATGAATTTCCCATATTATGTAGGAGTTCTCGTGATTATTGTAATTTCAGCTCTGCTAAGCTTTTTTGGACAACAGTTAATTGAGAAGTTTGCCGTAGCAGGGGCTGTAGCATTGTATATAGGATATATTACGTTTGCAATTTTGGCCATTTATGGCAGAACCGATAATATAGCGCGGGTTTTTGCGGAGGGAGATACCAGTTATGTCAGTGGAGAATTGGGGATTTTCTCATTAATTTGGGTAGGTATTTTGTATGTGGGTTTTAATGTACAGCCATTGACCACGGCATTTTTTACCTGTGAAAAGTTTAAAAATCGCAGAGAAGCAATGGTTTCCGGTTTTATAGCAGGTTTTATCATTATTATTCCATGGGTTTTGACATATTTAGCATTGATGGCATACTATCCTGATGAGAATGTGTTTGGGGCGGGAGTTCCATGGTTGATTATGATGATGAATGTACATCCAATTGTTGTAATAATTTTTGGAGTTATCGCAGGTTGGACTTTAGTGGCAACTACAGTTGGAGTAATGAATGCCATGACATCGAGAATTGATAAACAATTGGCAGAAAATGACAAACCTCCGTTGAAAGCTCGCACCAGAACATTGATCACAACGGCTTATTTAGTGGGGGCAATCTTAATGTCACGTTTTGGAATCATTGCACTTGTAGACAAGGGATATACTGCAATGGCCATTGGAATGGTGGTTTCATTTATTCTTCCTTTGATTACCGTGGGAGCTTACAAGGCATTCGTAAAGAAATAAAAAATAATTTTAGGGATATTATTTTATAGAGAGAATCGGACAACACCCTGCAACAGGTCATGATGGTTGCAGGGTGTTATTGGTTTTGACAAATCAACACCCGAGAAGCTTGGAAATTTTATTTGAAGTATCTTTGAGTGCTGACACATAGGAAAGTTCATTTTGTTCAATTCTTTGGGCGGCGCCGGAAACGCTGATAGCTGCGACGGCTTTGCCATTGTAAGTGAGTATAGGGACAGCGATACAAGTCAGTCCAACTTCAGATTCTTCTTTGTCTATACCATAGCCCGTTTCTTTGATCTTATATAGTTCTTTCAGAAGGGTGCTGTAATCTGTGATTGTCGTCTCTGTTTTTTTCTGAAGTTCAATATTTTTTAATTCGTTTTCTCTATCAGTCTCTAAAAGATCTGCTAATAAAACCTTTCCAGAACCACTACAGTATGCTGGCATTTGATAACCAATTCTGGAATTCATCTGTAGTGAATGTGAGGAACTGACTTTATCAAGGAAAGTCAGATTTAAGTCCGGAAGTAAAATAGAAAGGTGAACAGTTTCATTTAATTGGTCTCTCAAGTTGATAAGTTCAGGTTTGGCTAGGGAGAAATCGCTTTGTCTGTTCGATACTACTTCTCCAAAATAGCAAAATTTTCTTCCGAGCATATATTTCGCAGAGTGATTTTTAATTACAAAACCCTTGTACTCCAAGGTGTAGAGCAGACGAAAAGCACTTGCTTTTCCAAGCTTTAATCTCTTACTGATCTCTGCGACCCCCAGAAGTTCCTCTTCACTTAAAAGGTCTAGTATACGCAGAGCATTTGACACAGAGCTGAGTAAATATTTATCTTCGTTCATATATAAAAATCCTCCTAAATTTTATAATTTATTTAGCAAAGTCCTACTTTTTCAGAGAAAAGTAGATAGAATTCTTGACTATCTTAATTTTACCTCAAATATTGATTAAAGGAAATGGGTAGATTAATCTTTTCTACTAAAAGTAGGAAAACTCTTGAAATCATGTATATTAAGGGGTATAATAACTTCAAAATAAAAGAAAATTCTTCGGGGCAGGGTGACTCTTGATAGAGAGAATTCCCTACCGGCGGTAAAGTCCGCGAGCCTTTTGGCTGATTTGGTGACTCTAAGCAGATATTTGAATGTCTGTTAACGGGAATTCCAAAACCGACAGTATAGTCTGGATGAGAGAAGAAAGTTGAATGAAGAAGATGAAGTGATTGATACGCCCTGAGAATTTCCTCTGGGTGTTTTTTACGTTTTAGAGAGAGACTATATTGAGATATGAGAATCTTCCTATTAAAAAGTAGCTCGTGGAAATTCAGAGAGTGTCATAAACTTCATCGGTCGCTGACTCTATTCTTTAAGTGAGAATTTCCTTTTATTAGTGAGAATATTTTAAAAGGAGAGAGAAGTATGAGTGAACAAGTAATCAGAAACACCAAAGTGGTGAATCGGAGCAAAACAAGAAACTTAGTGCAGGTGGCTATGCTCGGCGCTGTGGCCGGAGTCCTGATGAATTTTGAATTTCCAATTCCCATATTGGCACCTCCATTTTACCAAATGGATTTTTCTGAAGTTCCCGTACTGTTGGGAGCATTTGCGATGGGGCCTGTGGCCGGGGTAGTCATTGAGCTAATCAAAGTTTTACTACATTTTGTTCTACACGGGACGATGACGGCTGGAGTGGGAGAACTGGCAAACTTTATTTTTGGCTGTGCATTTGCAGTGCCAGCAGGGTTAATTTACCGTTACCACAATAAAAAGACCCGTGTACATGCACTGGTAGGGATGAGTGTTGGAACAGTGCTCACCACATTTATGGCTTGTTTTATCAACGCTTTTTTTCTGTTGCCAGCCTATGGCAAGGCTTTTGGAATGCCAGTCAGCGCGTTTATCGAGATGGGGAATGCCGTTCATGGTTCCGTGAACAATTTGCTAACCTTTGCGGCATTGATTCTGGTTCCGTTTAATCTGTTTAAGTATGTGATTGTGTCAGTGATTGTATTGCTGATCTATAAACGGGTACGAGTGATTTTAAGAGGAGATTGAGACTAAAATGGGGATTATACATGATGTGAGAAAGCTGACAGATCTGTCTTATCTGAATCTGTATCAGCTCCATGCCACCAGTATTCATGAGACGCCTGTGGTATATAATGTGGCTTCCAGAGCGAAAAATGTGGAAAAACTGAAATTGAAAACTCATGAGAATATGGCAGACGGTGTAATCATCTATAGTTTGTACGGAGAGCGCCGGGACCGGGTGGTTCTGGTACGGCAGTATCGGTATACCATTGACGATTATATCTATGAATTTCCTGCAGGGCTTGTGGAGGAAGGAGAAGATTTTCATGCGGCTGCTGTCCGTGAGCTCAGGGAGGAGACCGGTTTGACTTTGGAGCTGGTGCCGGTGGAGGAGGGATATGAGAAACCCTACTTTACGACGATTGGGATGACGGACGAGACCTGTGCTACAGTCTACGGTTATGCTAGTGGTACCGTGAGAAAGGATGAACAGGAGGATTCTGAGGAGATCGAAGTGGTTTTGGCTGACCGGCAGGAGGTCCGAAGAATTCTGCGGGAAGAAAAGGTGGCCATCATGTGTGCCTACATGCTTATGCATTTTCTCGACGAGACCAAAGACCCTTTTGAATTTTTGAATTATTGAGCTTCTGGTATTTTTTGATTTCGTTTGGTGAAGTGAGGATGCTGCAAAATCATTGGAATTAGATGGATTTGCAGCATCTTTTTTAGTGTTGGAGAAAATTACAGATCCGTTTACTTTTCAATGGTAGAAAAGAGACGACGGCATTGCAGTTCTATGATATTATATACAGTAAGCAAATGAGAAGTTGTAGGAGTGATGGATGGATGAATAAGCAGCAAATATACGATTATTTGAAACAAGAAAATGTTTGGCACGAGATAACGGAACACGAAGCTGTTTATAACATGGCTGAACTTTCTAGTCTTGAAATACCTTATCCCGAATATGATGCAAAAAATCTCTTTGTTCGTGATGATAAGAAAAGAAATTATTATCTTATTACAGTCAAAGGTGATAAACGAGTAGATTTGAAAGAGTTTCGTAAAAACAATAACACAAGAGCATTATCTTTTGCATCGGCAGATGACTTAATGGATATTTTGGGATTGATACCTGGATCAGTAACACCTCTAGGGTTGTTGAATGATTCTGAGTGTAGGGTGACATTATTTTTAGATAATGACTTTATGAATGGTTTGGGTTTAATAGGTGTCCACCCAAATGACAATACTGCAACAGTTTTTCTTAAAACAGAAGACTTAATGAAACTTATTCAGCAACACGGAAATACAGTAAATGTTGTGCAGATATAAGCTATAGACAAATCCTTGTTTTATAGAACTGGGAAATAGATAGGTATCAAAAAGAGGTGATATTGTGAAATTAGGACTTGGAAAAACTCCATGCAAGGCTTAATGGAATGGACTTGTATGGAGATATGCTATCCAATGAGCTTTGCATTGATGAAAGAATTTTTTAAATGCAAAGGAGAATAGATCAATGAAAGAAAATTATACACAGGTAAATATAAACGAGTGGAGCAGAGGAAATTTATTTAAAAGTTACATGGACAATATGAGAATTGTTATGAGCCTGACAGTTGATATTGATGTAACCAATCTAATTACATTTATTAAAAACAACCATTTGAAATTTTATCCCTCTATGATATGGATAGTTTCAAAAGTTGTTAATGCACATGATGAGTTTAAGTATAGTTGGGATAACGACAGAAATTTGATTAAATGGGATTTTATTTCCCCGTCTTATGCTGATTTTCATAAGGAAGATGAGAATTTCACAAAACTTGTTACCGTATTTTCTGACGACATATTTGAATTTCACAATCGTTTTATGGCTGATAAAGAACAAAACAAGTTCAGACGTGCCTTTGTCGAAAATCAGCCGCGAAACTTTTTTGATGTTTCTTGTCTTCCGTGGATAAAATATAGACATTTTGACGTTCATGTGTTTGATGAAGGCGATTTTCTTGCTCCAGTTATTACCTGGGGGAAATATGAAGTAGAACAAGAAAAATATCTTATGCCTTTATCCATGAATATTCATCATGCTGTAGCAGACGGTTTTCATTTGTCAAGGTTTTTTATTGAAGTACAGGAATTGATAGATTCTATAGACCAGAAAAATTTTTAAACCGGAATTTGGGGGACAAAATATGGATATAAAATATATAGTCGGGGTAATCATAGCATATTTTGTTTTATTTGTGCTGGATCTGATGAGAAAAAGAAGTCATAAACAAACTCGCTCTCTAAAGAGATTTACGATACGGACAATACTAGATATTGCTTATTTGGGCACGTTTTGTGCAGCAGTTGTAGTGGTTCTTTTGATTATTTGTACGATAAATAATCCAGAGTTTTGGGAAGACTGGAATATTTGGGGTACAGTTGTTTTTGGCGCTTTCTTTTTTGTGGTGTTTATCATGATGCTTGCACCAATAAAAGGTTTTTGGGATATCATCGTTGATCATGATGATATAACTGTTGTACATTTTTGGATTTTTAAATGGCATTGGAAAATATCCAGTATATCACATTGCGAATTGAAACTCGGTGGCGCGAATGTATATGTAAAAGGAAGAAGGAGAAAGGCTTTTTTTGTTGACGGTATGACAGACCATTACAGCAATTTTATAAAAAGAATGGAAAAAGAACAGGTTCCCTTAGAATATAAGTTAAGAAATAAACAGTAAAACTAAATAAGCACCCATAAAAACCAGCCAAGAAAAAAGAGAATTTGTATGTAAGAAAGAGGCAAATTTAATGAAAAAGTTTGTGCCAGCGTTAAGTATAGTGCTGTTTCCGTATGCTGTTGCATTTGTACTGTACGGTATTTTTAGCGGTTTTCTAATGGAAAATATTTTTCAAAACAATATTTATTTCTGTCTGTTTATATTGCTTATCATTTGGCTTGTGGCTCTCATTTGTGCAGTTTCGACTTGTGCTGTCAGTTTGATGAGAAAATGGGATTTTGTTGAATTGTGTCGAGTAAATATGTTGATTAAAACGATTTCGATTCCAGCATATCTTTTTACTTTTATCTTTGGAACTGTCTGTATGCTTACAATTTTTACATTTGCAATTTCCGTTATTCTGATGGTTTTAGATGCGATGGCTATTGTTTTAAGTGGCTTAATTGGTATATCTGCCGTTATACGCAGTTGCGATAATAAGGCTATATCAGCAAGAGAAACTTTCTTTTACGGAATTCTTCAATTTGTTTTTTGTGCTGATGTAATTACTTCCATTATTGTATTTCGGAAGTCAAAGAAAAAAGTGAAAGTCAATGTTTAACTTGTTTTTTCAAAAATATACTGTATACCAAAAATAAACAAAATAACAAAATTCCAGTTTTATCAGAAAAAGGAAGAAAGCGACGACAACAAAACGGCTTTTTCGACATTGACGGAAACTTGTCGAGTCTGAAGTTTCATAGTATGGCAAGATTCACATAGTATACGTTGGAGAAACTCAGGAATAGGAGGAAGCTGTCTATCGCTACAGGGCAATTTACGATCAATCTGGACGGAATATATAAAGCTTTGAAACATTTTAATCTTGTGGGCAGAGGGGACATATATTGTAAAAAAGAAGATCAGGTGTGGATATAGTGAATAGCCAAAAAGTGGATAATCTGTTGGATTTAGCTTTGGATTCTACCACTGAGGAAAGGGAAAAATCCCTGAATCTGAACGTGGGATACAATTCTGAGAGTCATCTGTGGGATGTGGTTGTCAAGTACACAGGAAATATCAAAGAATTGGAGAGCGATACTGTCGAGGTGGTGGAGTTACTGAATGGATATGCGGTGGTGACTTTGCCGGAGGAGGAGATCATGAGCTTATCCCAAAGACCTGAGGTGGAGTACATAGAAAAGCCGAAGAGGTTGTTTTTTGCAGCTTTTCAGGGCAGGGAAGTGTCCTGTATACCTCAGGTACAAAGAGAACCGTATCAATTGACAGGAAGAGGGGTGTTAGTGGGAATTGTGGATTCAGGTGTAGACTACAGGCACCCGGATTTCTGCAATGAGGATGGAAGTACCCGGATATTGAGACTCTGGGACCAGACGGTACAGGGAAATGCGCCGGAAGGCTATCGGATTGGAACGGAATACACAAAGGCGCAGATCGACGAGGCACTGCGCCTGCCGCCTCAGGAGGGGTATCAAGTGGTGGCGAGCAGAGACCTAAGCGGTCACGGAACATCGGTTTTGGGAATTGCTGCGGGAAATGGAAGAGCATCAGATGGAGTCAACCGAGGAGTGGCTTATGACAGCGAATTAATGGTTGTGAAACTGGGAACGCCTAGGGAAAATTCATTTCCGAAAACGACGGAGCTGATGCAGGGAGTGGATTATCTTTTGCGCCAGTCGCTGGCTTTGCGCAGGCCTATCGTGATTAATTTGAGTTTTGGAAATAATTACGGTTCTCACCAGGGAAATTCTCTTTTGGAGACGTATCTGGACCAGGTGGCTGATATGGGGCGTTGCTCTGTCTGTGTAGGAGCTGGCAACAATGGAAATCAGCCCCTTCATACAGCGGGAACTCTGGCCCGCGGACAGCAGATGGAGATTGAGGTGGCAGTTGGTGAGTATGAGAGTGCATTGAATATTCAGCTCTGGAAATCTTATGTTCAAGACATGGATATTTACTTGATTCATCCTTCAGGGCAGCAGGTGGGGCCTCTCTATGAGAACTTAGGGACTCAAAGGCATATATTGGGACAGACAGAGCTTTTAATCTATTATGGTGAGCCCAGTCCCTATCTGCTGGCCCAGGAGATCTATATGGACTTTATTCCCAAGTCTTCCTACATCGACACTGGAATCTGGAAAATACGGCTGAGAAACAGAAGTGCAAATCAAGGGAAATTTAACTTGTGGCTGCCGGGAGGAAATGTTCTGAATTCTGGCACGGGTTTTTATATGCCTACGCCGGAGTTTACCTTGACAATTCCATCTACGGCGAGAAAAGTGATTTCTGTGGGAGCTTACGATTCCCGTTACCTGACATATTCTGATTTTTCAGGGAGGGGGCTTGAGGGTATGAGATGGAACCAGAAGCCGGATTTGGTTGCGCCAGGGGTGGATATCCTGGCAGCTAGACCGGGAAATGGCTACGGAAGTGTGACGGGGACTTCGTTTGCGACACCTTTTGTGGCAGGTAGTGCAGCTCTTTTGATGGAATGGGGGATTGTCAAGGAGAATGACCCGTATCTGTATGGGGAAAAGCTTAAGGCCTATCTGCAAAGAGGGGCGGTCCCGCTGCCAGAATTCACAGAATATCCCAATTCTTTTGTGGGGTATGGTGCTTTATGCCTCAGAAACAGCCTGCCGGTCTGAAAGATGCCAAAAAAAGGAAGGGATTTTTTGCGCATAATGTATATTTTTGAGTGCAAATATACGATTAGACTAGATAATATAGCTAATATATGTTATATTTAATATGTATTAGGTGCAGAGCTAAGTTATCTGTTTTGGGCCGTTTTTTTCAATGTGCAGAGGTGGAAGAATGGCAGAGGCAGGTAAAAAAACAAGGTTTGCGAATCAATTGATAAGGAAGGTGGGCAATTGGAGAACTATACTAAGTATAAGTTGAAAGAGAACGATGAGCTGGTATCATTACTGGCCGAAAAGGATCATCTGTTCATCGTTGCTTGTAACAAGTGCTTCAAGGAATTTGAAACCATTGACGAACCAGATTGTGGGGAGTTTGAGAAGATTGTCACCGAGCAGGGAAAAACTATTGTAGGAACTGCAAAGGTGGACTTTTTGTGCAACAAAATCCAGACAGAGAAGAAATTACAGGACATGATACCGGAAAACGCGGAGAATGTTTTTGTGATCTCCTGTGGTCTGGGAATTCAGACTGTTGCAGATTTAGCGGGAAAACCCGTATATGCGGCCAGCAATTCATTGAATTATACGGGACATCACGGCATGGCGCTGACGAAAAAAAGCTGTGATGCATGTGCGCAGTGTTATCTGAATATCACTGGCGGAGTCTGTCCTATCGTCGACTGTTCCAAGAGCTTAGTTAATGGACAGTGCGGTGGTGCAAAGAACGGAAAATGTGAAGTGGACGGCGACAAAGACTGTGCATGGGAGAAAATATACAGAAGACTGGAAAAACAAGGACGTCTTCAGGAGTTCTTAGATCAGCCCGTACAGCTGCGGGATTACTCCAAGGTGAACTTCAAGGCTGTTCAGGATTATGTAAAATCAATCCGTGAAAACAGGCTTGACGGTTACTACGGCGGTGTTCATCCTTCAGAACGTAAAGAGTTGAGCGAGCATCTGGCACTGGAGAAATTTCCTGAGCCGAAGACAGTGGTGATTCCGCTATCACAGCACGCAGGCGCTCCTGCAAATCCTGTCGTACAGGTGGGGGACACTGTCAAGGTGGGACAGATGATTGGCGAGGCAGCTGGCTTTATCAGCAGCCCAGTTCATTCCAGCGTCAGCGGAACCGTAGTTGCGATTGAGTCTCGTCCGCATGCCACAAGGGGCGAGTGTATGTCTGTAGTTATTCAGTCGGATGGAAAAAATACTCTGCACGAATCAGTAAAACCGAATAAAGATCTCGATAGTCTGACACCAGATGAAATCGTTGATATTGTCCGTGAGGCAGGAATTGTAGGTATGGGCGGCGCAGGCTTCCCGACATCTGTGAAGTTAAAACCTGCAAAACCGGTGGATACGATTCTGCTGAACGGCTGTGAGTGTGAACCGCTTTTGACAGCGGACCACAGAGTACTTCTGGAATTCGCAGACGATGTGATCTATGGCTTAAAGGCGATCATCAAGACAGTGGGAGCTGAGAAAGGTCTCATTGTGATCGAGGACAACAAGCCGGATGCCATCGAGCTGCTCCAGGCCAAGACTGCTGACATCAGTGATATAGATGTCGTAGTGGCTAAAACCAAATATCCTCAGGGCGCTGAGAAGATGCTGATTAAGCGCGTGATGGGAAGACAGGTGCCGCGCGGCGGACTTCCGGCAGATGTGGGTTGTGTGGTCAGCAACATCAGTACCACAAAAGCAATTGCCGACGCGATTAAAACAGGAATGCCGCTGATTGAGCGAGTTGTGACAGTGACTGGTGAGAGGATTAAAAAGCCAGGAAATTACATCGTGAAGATCGGAACAAACGTAAAAGAGCTGATTGATTACTGCGGCGGTGTAATCGGCGAAGATATCACAATCAAAGCCGGCGGGCCAATGATGGGATTCGATCTGCCAAACGTAAATGTGCCGATTATGAAAGGTTCCAACGGAATCATTGCCATTGAGACAGACCACACAGAGACTTTAGAGTGTATTAAGTGTGGGCGCTGCGTTGATGTCTGTCCTATGGAGCTTTCACCGCTGTATTTCGCGAAATATGCGGACGAGCAGAATTGGCAGGGCATGAAAGATAAAAATGTTATGGATTGTATTGAGTGCAGATGCTGCGAATACATCTGTTCTTCTAAGATTCCATTGGTTAGCAAGATTAAAGCCGGAAAAAGTGCGGTAAGGGAGATGAAGTGATATGTTAATTACTCAATTAAAATCAAAGGAAACTATCGCATCACTGGTGGATGGAAAGAAAGTTTTTATCATTAACTGCCATGGATGCAAAGAAGTTCATTTCCCGGAAAAAGAGGCCGTAGAGTTACAGAAGGAACTGGCTGCTGACGGGAATTTGACTGGAGTTATCACGACAGATTACATATGTAATCCTGAGAATATGAAATTACGCCTCCAACAACACATGGGAGAGATTGAGGCGGCAGACGCGGTGCTGGTACTTTCCTGCGGTGTTGGAGTGCAGACAATTGCCGAGTATCTTGAGGAGAAGACGGTATACGCTGCCTGCGATACCTTCCCGCTGCCTGGCTTCCAGGGAGTAACCCCTCTGGAGTACGACTGCGATCAGTGCGGAGAGTGCTACTTGAACCTGACTGGTGGAATCTGCCCGATTACTGCCTGTTCCAAGAGCCTGGTAAATGGACAGTGCGGCGGTTCTAAGGATGGTAAGTGCGAAGTGGACGGCAATATGGAATGTGGTTGGGAGCGTATCTACAGGCGTCTTGCGCAGATTGGACGTCTGGATGTGCTGAAATGTCCGACCCAGGTGCGCAATTTTGCGACAGATGATGAAGTGTCTAAATAGAGAAACCGTTGAAATTTTTAAGGATTAGGAGCAATGTATAATGAAAATTACTGAGTTGTTTGAACGTGGTGAATTTGTAGTTTCTGCGGAAGTAGGTCCGCCAAAAGGAATACATATTGAACATTTGCTGGAAGAAGCGAAAACTTATCTGAGCGGTATCACGGCGGTAAACGTGACAGATAATCAGTCCTCCGTTATGCGTCTTGGCTCTCTGGCTGTCTGTAAAGCTCTGAAAGACGAGGGGCTGACACCGATTTTCCAGATGACCTGTCGTGACAGGAACCGTATTGCGTTGCAGTCAGATCTTCTGAGCGCAGCTATGCTGGGAATTGAGAATCTGTTGCTTTTGACAGGCGATCATACGAAGATGGGAGACCATCCTCAGGCAAAACCTGTGTTTGACTTGGATTCTGTTTCTTTGCTGCACACGGTGAGAAAACTGGAAGAAGGCGAAGATCTGGGTGGAAATAAGCTGGTAGGAGAGCCACCGAAGTTCGCGAAGGGAGCAGTTGTGTCTCCTTGCAGCGATTCTGTTGATGCGCAGCTTGCGAAAATGGAGCGCAAGGTTCGTGCCGGTGCAGATTATTTCCAGACTCAGGCAGTCTATGAGCCAGAGAAATTTATCAAATTCATGGAGAAAGCAAAACAGTTTGGAAAACCGGTTCAGTTGGGAATTGTAATTCCAAAATCAGCAGGAATGGCGAAATTCATGAACGATAACGTAGCTGGTATCCATGTTCCTCAGGAGATGCTGGATGAGCTTAAGAAGGATAAAGAAAAAACCAAGGCAGGCATCACAGGCGTGGAGATTGCAGCGCGTATTATCAAAGAGTGTAAACCATATTGTCAGGGTGTACACATCATGGCTCTGGGATGGGAGTCTAAGATTCCAGCTCTTCTTGAGCAGGCTGGTCTTTAAGATTTTGCGCGATGAGCTGTCCGTGGCATCACGGTAAATATGGGAATTGTTTTTTGCATTTTAACTGGGGCTGTCGTATCGGAAGGTACGGCAGCCTTTTTCATATAAGCAGACGGGGAATCCTGCAAGCAGGATTCTTTTTTATTATGGGTGTATACGCCGCAATTTGGAAATACCCTTTGACAAACGAAACGAATCTATTTACAATAGCAACTATAACATGGCATAGTATTTTAGTAACAGTTCGGCCATACAGTGTACAGGGAGCAAAAAAACATACTTGTATGTTTTTGCGAGCGGACATCTGTATGAGCTGAGCGCCATTTCATGAGTAAAAGGTTGCATTAGCCACGATAAGCACACAGTGCGGTTTTACGAATGGCGCTGACTGAACTGTTACATATTTTAGAGGAGTATCGAGATGAAAGCATGGGAAAAGAACGTAAGAGAAGTTGTTCCGTATACCCCCGGAGAGCAGCCAAACGAGCCGAATATGATTAAGCTGAATACCAATGAGAATCCATACCCGCCGTCTCCAAAGGTGGAGGAGGCATGGAGGAAGCTGAACTTGTCGGCCATGCGTCTGTATCCAGACCCGACGGCTGATATGCTGGTGGAGGCAATTGCAGAAGAGTACGGCATGAAAAAAGAGCAGGTGTTTGTGGGGGTCGGATCAGATGATGTCTTGGCCATGGCTTTTCAGGCATTTTTCAATTCGGAATGGCCGATTTTGTTTCCAGATATCACCTATTCGTTTTATGATGTTTGGGCAGAACTATTTAAAATTCCTTATCGCTGTCCGAAGCTGAATGAACGGTTGGAGATCGAGAAAAATGACTATTTACAGAGAAATGGCGGAATCGTATTTCCAAATCCAAACGCTCCCACGGGCGTAGAGCTTTCTCTTGAGAACATAGAGGAAATCGTCAGGAAAAACCAGGATGTGGTGGTGATCGTGGATGAAGCCTACGTGGACTTTGGAGCTCGGTCGGCGTTGCCTTTGGTGGAAAAGTACGATAACCTGCTGGTGGTTCAGACATTTTCTAAATCTCGTTCTATGGCGGGAATGAGGATTGGATATGCTTTTGGAAGCGAAGCATTAATCAAGTACCTGAACGATGTGAAATATTCCTTTAATTCCTATACGATGAATCGTACTTCCCTGGCCTTAGGGGCAGCCGCGGTGAGAGACAGGAAGTATTTTGAAGAGACTGTGCAAAAGATTCAGCAGACCCGAGAGTGGACGAAACAAGAGCTGAAAAAGCTGGGATTTGAGTTTGCAGACTCAAAGGCAAACTTTATCTTTGCGACCCACCCTCGGTATGAAGCGAAAGAGCTGTTTGAAGCTTTGAGGCGGGAACATATTTACGTGCGATATTTTGATAAACCAAGGATTAACCAATATCTGAGAATTACCATTGGAACTCCTCAGGAGATGGAGATTTTGGTTGAATTTTTGAAAAAATATATAAAGAAATAGTGGAGGAAATTTATGGAATCACTGGTACAATGGTTTACGGCAACTTTATCCCCTTATATTTCTGAATATGCGGTTATTTTTATTATCTCTCTGATGCCAATTCTGGAGGTAAGAGGGGGACTGCTGGCAGCAAGTCTTTTGAAGATTCCTGAGCTGCAGGCGATTCCCATCTGCGTGATCGGTAATGTGTTGCCGATTCCCTTTATACTTCTTTTTATCAGACAGATATTCAAATGGATGAAAAAGATCGAGTTGTTCCGCGGATTGGTGGAAAAGCTGGAAAAGAGAGCGTTGGGAAAAAGCGATCGAATTAAAAAGTATGAATTCTGGGGGCTGATGCTTTTTGTGGGAATTCCTTTGCCGGGTACAGGGGCATGGACGGGGGCGCTGATTGCTTCCCTGTTGGAAATTGATATCAAAAAATCTTCGCTGGCAATTTTATGCGGTGTTGCGCTGGCGACGGTTATCATGTATGTGGTGTCCTACCTGATTGTGGGAAATATAGTTCAATGAGCAGAGGGGGAACTTCGTTGTGCGCGGGGTTCTCTTTTGATTTATCAGGGATAAGAGATTGATAGAAAAAGAAAGACAGGTGAAGATAAGATGATGGATGTGAAAGTGTTTCAGGAAAAGCTACGGGAGATCACTTTTGCCGCAAAAGCGGAGAAAAGGGAATTTAGCCGTGAGAAAATTCAGCAATTCTTTCAAGGGGAGGAGCTTGAGGAGTCTCAGATAGATAAAATTGAGGCATATCTAAAGGTTCAGACTGCCAGTTCAGGAGAAATTCAGGCAGAGGAGTGTCCGGCGGCTGTGCAAGTGAAGATGGCCCCGCTTTCTATGGACGAACAGAGATATTTAAAAGACTATGAGGAAAGTTTGCAATGGGTGGCGCCCCCGGAAACTCGAGAGTTAGAAAAATTATATCAGGCTATGAGTGCAGGGAAAACCCAGGCGCAGTCCAGACTGGCTCAACTGTTTCTGCCAGAAGTCGTGGAGATCGCTAAGCGCCTCCACACGGAAGAAGGCTATCTGGGAGATATGATTCAGGAAGGAAATGTAGCGTTGATGTCAGCTCTGAATCAGTGGAGGCCTGACGGGGAACCGGGAGAATGGCTGAGAAGGCGAATAGAGTCGGGAATCTGCGGTATGGTGAGTCAAAGTGAACGACAGAAATTCGAAGACGATATACTGGTGGAAAAAGTCCGCAAATTAGAGGCGGCAGTGAGAGAACTGACAGAAGAGAACGAAGAGAAGAAATTCAGTGTAGAGGAGCTTTCCATTCTCTTGGATATGGACATTGATGAGATCAGAGATATTCTCAGACTTACCGGGGATGCCTGATGGAGCTTGAATAAAATTGCAAGAAAGTGTATATGCTAGAAGAAAGGGTTTTCTGGAAATTTCACAGAGTATAGAGGAGATCTGAGAATGGGAATTCTAATAGCATTGCTTTCGGGAGCACTGATGAGTATTCAAGGAGTTTTTAACACAGAAGTGACAAAACAGACCAGCCTTTGGGTATCTACAGGATGGGTGCAATTATCAGCTTTTTTAGTTTGTGTGGTGGCGTGGCTGTACAATGGTAGACAAAGTGTAGGTGCACTGATGCAGGTGGACAACAAATATACGCTGTTGGGTGGTGTCATAGGAGCTTTTATCACTGTGACGGTGATTCAGAGCATGAGTCAGTTAGGGCCGGCAAAGGCGGCGATGTTGATTGTGATTTCTCAGTTGGCAGTTGCCTATTTAATCGAGCTGTTTGGGATGTTTGGTGTGGATAAAGAGCCTTTTGAGTGGAGAAAGGTATTAGGAATGGCTATCGCGATTGTGGGAATTGTGATTTTTAAGTGGGAATAAAATACTGCGTACTCAACTCATAAAGATGTCCGCTCGCGAAAACATACGAGTATGTTTTTATACTTCCCGTATACTGAATGGCCGAACTGATACAAAAATGTAGCTATCAGCCAATACAGCTCGGATTAGTTGCTGCGGCTTATATCGCTGCATACGCGGCTAAATCCTCGTTTATGGCTAAGTAGTTACCAAAAAATGGCAGGAGTTTGACTTTGTACTTGTAATTGAAGTGCAAATTCGATAAAATAAAAGTGGTTATGTATACTGTCGGGGACTTTACATTGATAAAATGTAAAGGAGTGACAGAAATGAGAAGTAAGAAAAGTCTATTCAGTTATCTGCTTTACTTGTTCGTGTGTCTAACTGTGTTTTCAGGCTGTGGAGAAAGCGAGGAGGAATTTTTGCTGACAGAGGAGAACGTGGCGGCAGAAAGTGAACAAGAAGAGGCTGAGGAGGAAAGTGAGAGCAAATCCCAGGATGAGTCAGGAATTGTCCAAAACATACAGATCTGTGTGGACTTATGCGGGGCGGTGGCGAATCCGGGGGTTTATTTTTTAGAGGAAGGCAGCCGTTTGTACGAAGCTGTGGAGATGGCCGGTGGTTACACACCTGAAGCGGCTCTGGGGGTGTTGAACCAGGCTCAAGTACTGACAGACGGCCAGCAAATCCGTGTGTTGACTCAGGAGGAGCTTCAAAGTCAGCCGGAGCTAGTGGGTCAGACAGAAAGCGCCGGCTCTGAACAACCAGGGGAATCAGATGGAAAAGTAAATATAAATACCGCTGATGCACAGACACTGATGACTTTAAATGGAATTGGCGAGAGCCGTGCACAGGCAATTCTTACATACAGAGAAGAAAACGGTTTGTTCCAGAGTGTGGAGCAGATTAAGGAAGTCAGCGGCATCGGTGATGGTATTTTTAGTCGTATCAAAGATGAGATTGTAATAGAATAGGAGAAAACCCATGAGCAAAAAGGTGTTGGTAGTAGATGATGAAAAATTGATTGTCAAAGGTATCCGCTTCAGCTTGGAGCAAGATGATATGGATGTGGACTGTGCCTACGACGGAGAGGAAGCTTTGGAGTTGGCGAAGGCAAATAAATACGATATTATTCTGCTGGATCTTATGCTTCCAAAGATGGATGGTCTGGAAGTGTGTCAGCAGATTCGGGAATTTTCAGATGTGCCTATTGTGATGTTGACTGCTAAGGGAGAAGACATGGACAAGATCTTAGGTCTGGAATACGGAGCAGACGACTACATTACCAAGCCTTTTAACATATTGGAAGTAAAAGCAAGGATTAAGGCAATTATGCGCCGGGCACATCTGGAGGCAAAGACCCAGGAGAAGGCAAAGACTGTTCAGGTGGGAGAACTGAAAATGGATTGTGAGAGCCGCAGAGTCTTTATCGGAGATAAGGAGATTAACCTGACAGCAAAAGAATTTGATGTCTTGGAACTGCTGGTATTTAATCCCAATAAGGTCTACAGCAGAGAAAATCTGTTAAATATTGTCTGGGGTTATGAGTATCCTGGCGATGTGAGAACCGTGGATGTACATATTCGGAGGCTTCGGGAAAAAATTGAGTCCAATCCCAGCGAGCCGAAATACGTGCATACTAAGTGGGGAGTCGGATACTATTTTCAGGCTTAGAAAAAGTGAGGGCAGGAGAGTTCTGAGAAATCAGGATTCTCCTGTTCTTGTGCGATAAGCCCGGCAAAAGGAGAATTCAATGAAAAAAACGCAAAAGAAATCAAAGTTCTTCAAAAGTCTCCGGTTCCGGATTATGTTTATCCTGTTCATTTTGGGGATTGTGCCTAGTGTGATCGTGGCGGCAAGTATCATAGGAACTTATGAGGAGAGAGCTGTATCTGTCAGAATCAGCAATGTTAAGAACCAGTGTGATATTATCTCGAATATGCTGATTAACGAGGGATATATGAGCGATCAAAGTTCCGTGTCCATAAACAGTAAGTTGGAGATGTTTTCTAGTGTCTACAGCGGTCGGGTGATGGTTGTGGATTTGGATTTTCGGGTTATAAAGGATACTTATAACCTAGATGAAGGAAAAACGCTGATCTCGGAGGATGTGATTAAGTGTTACCGGGGAGAGGTGAGTACCCAATATAATGAGAAGAGTCAGTTTATCGAGATGGCTTTTCCAATTCAGGGGGAGGATGCTAGCAAAATCTACGGGGTTATCTATGTGAACGTATCTACGAACGAGATTGCTTCCAACATTGAACTCTTAGAACAGAGAGAGATTCTGATACTGGGGATTATCGCTGTGCTGGTAATTGTCTTAGGCTATGTATTGTCCAGTCTCCTTGTGAAGCCTTTTGCGAGGGTGACAAAAGCCATCGAGGATTTGACAGACGGGTATCAAAAAGATGAGATTTCAGTACCAGACTACACAGAGACAGAACTGATTACGGAAGCATTTAATAAAATGCTGAGCCGGATGAAAGTGCTGGATGAGTCGAGGCAGGAGTTTGTATCCAATGTGTCCCATGAATTGAAGACACCTATGACTTCCATGAAAGTACTGGCAGATTCATTGGTGGGGCAGAAAAATGTGCCGGAGGAACTGTATCAGGAGTTTCTTCAGGATATCACAGTAGAGATAGACAGGGAGAATAAAATCATCACAGATCTGTTGTCTCTGGTAAAACTGGATAAGAAAGCCTCAGATTTGACAGTGGAACATTTGAATATCAATGAGCTTTTGGAGGCCATTTTGAAACGGTTAAGGCCGATAGCGGACAAGCGGAATATCGACTTGATTTTGGACAGTTTTCGTCCTGTGGATGCAGACGTGGATGAGGTCAAATTCACTTTGGCCATCAGCAATTTAGTGGAGAATGGCATTAAGTATAATGTGGATGACGGATGGGTGAGAGTTTCCCTGGACGCAGATTACAAGTATTTCTATGTGACTGTGGCCGATTCAGGAATGGGAATTCCTGAGGAGAGCATTGAGCGGATTTTCGAGAGGTTCTATCGGGTGGACAAGTCCCACTCTAGGGAAATCGGAGGTACTGGTCTAGGCTTGGCTATCACAAAGAGTGCGGTTTTAATGCACCATGGTGTCATAAAAGTATTCAGCAAGGAGGACGAAGGAACTACCTTTTCTGTCAGAATTCCTTTGTCTTATATACCATAGGAGGTACCGGAATGAAGATAAGAGGATATCTGTTGTTGTCAGTTCTCCTGTGCCTTTGTATCCTTGGTGGATGCAAAATGCCGGAGGTACTGGGGACGGAGGAAGCGAAAGAGGATAAGGCGGAAGAGGGGACTTATTCTGTCTATTACATGAATATGGACGAGACGGGACTGGAAAAGGATTCAGTGGAAGCAGAGGGCAAAAACACGGAGGCAACTGTGGAAAAACTTCTAGACCTTTTGGATAACGAAAAACCAAAGGAAAATATGCAGGCCCTGCTGCCCAAAGATGTGAACATTAATTCCTATGCGATTCGCAAAGAGACGGTTGTCATCGACTTCAACAAAGGGTACCGGAAGATGAAGACTGTCAGAGAAATTCTGGCCAGAGCAGGGATTGTGAAGACTTTGCTTCAGATTCCTGGAATCCAGGAGGTAGAATTTACAGTAGATGGGGAGGCACTGGTGGACTCCAAAGGAGATCCGATAGGAGCCATGAATGTAAATACATTTGTGGAACATGCTGGTACGGACATTAACAATTATCAATACACCACGCTGACGCTGTATTTCACCAACAAAGAAGGGGATAAGCTGATTCCGGAGAATAGAAGTGTCTATTACAGCAGCAATCTTCCTCTGGAGAGGGTCGTGATGGAGCAATTGCTAAAAGGGCCGAGAGAAGATGGAGTGTGCCCAACTCTTCCGGAAAAAACGAACCTTTTGGGAATTACAATCTCTGAAAACACCTGTTATGTGAATTTTGATGATACTTTTGTGGATGGAGCGTTGGCAGTACAGGAGAGCATTCCCATTTATTCGATTGTGAATTCTCTGATCGATGCCTGCCAGATAAAGCAGGTACAGATTTCCGTCAACGGGGAGAGCAAACTGACTTTTCGGGAGACGATGAATCTAAATAAATTTTACAAAAAGAACAAGAAATTAGTTGTATCAAATCCATCCTGAGAGGAGGGACTTATTGAGAACACGGCCGATCTGTGTTTTATGTCTTTTCCTGATGCTTGGCATTTGGGCGGCGGATTTGCTGGGGCTTTCCGTATTTCGGGAAAGGCCCCTGTCCGCCGGACTGGAAAAGGAAGTTCTGGGGGAGCAGGTGGTCGTCCAGGGCATATTGAAGGAAAGGACGGAACGGGAAGAAAATTTTTCTATTTGTCTGACTCATACATTTCTTATTTTTCATTCGAAAAAAATTCCAATTAACAATCTGAAAATTTATATGGAGGAGCTAGTCGCCCTGCCCCTTGGGACACAGGCAGAGATTCGGGGAATACTAAAGGAGATAGAAGGCCCCAGCAATCCGGGGGAGTTTGACGGCAAACTGTACTGTGAGACCCAGGGAATCTATTACCAGATGAGTCAAGGGGAGCTTCTGAGATATTCCAGAGGGTACAGCCGGTATCAGGAGGCAGTCAGCCAGGTGAAAGAAAGACTGATTCAGTGTTTTCAAGAAATTGCTGGAAAACATGCGGGGGTTTTTCAGGCAATGATTCTCGGAGATAAGAGCAATCTGGACGAGCGTATCAAAAGTCAATATCAGCTGGCGGGAATCATACATATTTTGGCAATCTCTGGACTGCATCTGTCGGTGCTGGGAAGCGGTCTTTACAGACTGCTGAAACGGCTGGGAGCCGGCAATGGTCTGGCGGGTGTGGTATCTCTGATGCTTATTCTCCAATATGGCGTTTTGACAGGAGAGAGCGTGGCGACGATGCGTGCGGTGACAATGTTTCTGATGGGGATTGGCGCTAAGATGCTGGGAAGGTGCTATGATCTTCTCACAGCCATGTCTATGGCAGCAATTTTGATTCTTCTAGAATGTCCCGCCTGCCTGTATTACAGTGGATTTTTACTGTCCTTCGGAGCAGTTTTGGGACTGGGCTGGATTCTTCCAGTTTTGGAAGCGGTTTTTTCGGGAATACGTCTGTTGAAGCCTTTTTTGGGAGCTGTCAGTGTGAATCTGGTAATGGTTCCGCTGCTGTTGCATTTTTTCAGCGAGGTCTCTTTGCTGGGGCTTTTGCTGAATCTGCTGGTGATTCCCACAGTGGCGGCTGTATTGGCCAGCGGAGTGGGCGGAGCGCTTGCCGGCCTGATATTTTTACCGCTGGGGAAGCTTCTGATTCTGCCGGGAAGGGTCCTTTTGGAGTTATATGATATTCTGGGAACTCTGTGCTGCCGTCTGCCTTTTTGTTCCTGGGTAGGCGGAAAGCCTCAGCTTTGGCAGATGACGGTTTACTATGGAATCCTGATACTAGCTGTGGAAGGATTGAGGAGGGTTTCGTGGGAACAGGTAAGGAGACCAGCCTTGGTGAGAGGCTTATGGGTGTGTACCTGCCTACTCTCTTTGAATTTTCTGGGGTGGAAGGACAGGGAGGGGCTGAGAATTACCTGTCTGGATGTGGGGCAGGGAGATGCGATTGTCTGGGAAAAAGAAGGCGGCGAGTGCTATCTGATGGATGGAGGCAGCACCAGCCAGTCTCAGTGTGGCATTTACCAGATACTTCCCTATGTGAAGAGCAGAGGGATTTCCAGGATTACCGCAGCTTTTATTACACATACGGACGAAGACCATTACAATGGAATTGCACAGATTCTGGAGGCGCAGATTGCACATACGACTTCTGTGAGGATACAGAAACTGATTTTACCGGCCTGGAAGAGCCGTCCAAAGGCATACCGGGATTTGGAGGCACTGGCGAAGAAAGCGGGGATTTCTGTAGAATATCTGAAAAAAGGAGATGTGATGGTCTCGGGAGAGCTGAGGCTGCGTTTTTTACAACCAGAACAGGAAAATGACTTGGAAGATATCAATGGAGGTTCCCTGGTCGCAGAGATGAAGTACGGCAATTTTCGGGGAATGTTCACGGGGGATACCGGCGAGGAGCAGGAATTGGAAATACTGGAAGAATTACATCCATGTACCTATTTGAAAGTCGCCCATCATGGTTCTAAGAACTCTAGCTGTGAGGAATTTCTGAAAAGAGTAAAGCCGAAGCTGAGTGTGGTTTCAGTGGCCAGAAACAATCTTTATCACCATCCTCATCCAGATACAATGGAACGTCTGAGAAAATGGAGCAGTCAGATTTACATGACGAAAGATAAGGGGGCGGTGATGCTTTGGACAGATGGAGATACAGTGAGAGCAAAGGGATTTCGGCACAAGGAGGGGTGAGAATGTGTCCTTTACTGGGAGAAAAAATCGTGGTAACATGGAAAAAGATTTACTCTTGGAATCCCAGTATAAATAGGTTTTGAGGGTATATAAAGAAAGGGCGGAGGACCAGCCGTGAAAAGTATACAAGAAGACATTAAAAATCAGCAGTTTAAACCGGTTTATCTGCTGTTTGGAGAAGAGGCTTATTTGAGGCAGCAGTATAAGCAGAAGCTTTTAGATGCGCTGATGCCAGAGGAAGATACGATGAATTACAGTAGGTATGAAGGAAAAGGCATTGAACCTAGGGAGATCATAGATCTGGCGGAGACTATGCCCTTTTTTGCGGACCGTAGAGTGATACTGCTGGAAGACACGGGATTTTTTAAAAATAAATGCGAAGAGCTAGCAGAATATTTTAAGCAGCTACCTGACTATCTGTGCATGATCTTTGTAGAGTCAGAGGTGGACAAAAGAGGAAAAATGTACAAGGCGGCGAAGGCGGCAGGGAGGGTTACGGAGTTTGCTGTGCAGAATATCCAGACACTGACGAGATGGGTTTTGCAGATGTTGGGCAGGGAGGGAAAGCGGATTACCCAAAGAGATATGGAGCTTTTTCTGACAAAGACGGGAACAGATATGGGAAATATCCGGATGGAGCTGGAAAAGCTGTTGGTTTACACAATGGGAAGAGATATCGTGAGCAGTGCTGATATAGAGGCTGTGTGTACGACTCAGACCAGCAACAAAATTTTCGACATGGTCCGGGCAGTGACAGAGCGGAATCAAAAAAAAGCACTGGATTTATACAATGACCTGCTTACTTTAAAAGAGCCGCCGATGAGGATTTTGTTTTTATTAGCGAAACAGTTCAATCAATTGATGATAACGAAAGAAATGTCGGAGAAAGGGTATGGACAGCCGGAGATCGCCAGCCAGTTGGGGGTACCGCCCTTTGTAGTCAGGAATTATTTTCAAATCGTGAAAAGGTACCGACTCAGTCAGCTTCGGCAGGCCGTGGAGGATTTCACAGAGGCGGAAGAACTGGTGAAGACTGGACGCCTGGGAGATGTACTGAGTGTGGAGCTTTTGATTGTCAAGTACAGCAGCGGAGAATAAGAGAGGTGATGTGAAGAGGCCTTACCTATAACATAAAAAAGGCAGCCACTGACGGAATGGCTGCCTTTTGCATGTTTTTTATTCGAATAAAAAATATAATTTATTAGCCGATGCTGTTTACGGCCTTGGTCAAACGAGAAATTTTTCTTGCGCAGTTATTTTTGTGGTAAACACCTTTTGAAGTAGCTTTGCTGATGGTGGATACAGCATTCACCAATGCAGCACTGGCTGCCTCTTTGTCTTTCTTTGCCACTGCTGCCTCTACTTTTTTAATAGAAGTCTTAACCGCAGATTTGATAGCTTTGTTTCTCGCAGCTTTTGTTCTGTTTACTAGAATTCTTTTTTTTGCAGATTTAATATTTGCCAATGTGTACACCTCCAATTTATCGCGATTTGTCGAGTTTTGAATTCTTCCTTAGAAATAGACACGGACATCTCTAAGGAAACATGCTTATATAGTTTAGTATAAGTGGTTCCTGTTGTCAATACATAATTCCGTAAAAAATGCAGAATATATAGAAAAAGGTTACTAATCACGGCCGATTCGAAGTTGTGAATAGTAACAGAAAATGGCTGCTGTTTACAGTTGGGTTTCGGCACCTGTGGACAGTGGCAGAAGAACGGCAGCTAAATAAAAGCCTATGGAGGGAGAAAGATGTTGGAAAATTACAGAATCCGTACAGACCTGGCATTGGAGACAACGGAGAGGTTCAAAGAGGACAACGTGGAGATTCGTGGTGTGGTTATTCACGAGAATTACGATCAGGAGAAGGATATTCGGACGACAGTGGTGAAAATTGAGACAGAAAATGGGGCGAAGGCTATGGGACGTCCCCAGGGCACCTATATTACAATTGAGGCTCCGAATCTATCTATTCCAGACGAGGACTACCACAGAGAGATCTCAGAGGAGATTGCGCGCCATCTACGGCAGTTGATTAATCTGAAAGAGGAGACATCGGTCTTGGTGGTGGGGCTGGGAAACCGAGAGATCACACCGGATGCCCTCGGGCCACACGTGGTTGGCAACCTGCGTATGACACGGCATATTATCCGGGAGTACGGAATCTCCGGCATAGGTGAGGAGAAGGCGCATCGGGTCAGCGGTATTGTGCCGGGAGTCATGGCGCAGACCGGAATGGAAACGCTGGAGATTATCCAAGGTGTAGTGGCAGAGACGAAGCCAGAGGTGGTGATTGCCATTGATGCGTTGGCGGCACGGAGTACGAAGCGGCTGAACCGAACAATTCAAATCACGGATACAGGGATTAATCCTGGGTCGGGAGTGGGAAACCACAGAGAAGGAATCAATGAGGAAAATCTTCAGGTAAAGGTGATTGGAATCGGTATTCCCACTGTGGTAGACGCGGCTACGATTGTCCACGATGCCATGTCTCATCTGCTGGAAGCCTTAGATGAAGCTGAACAGAAAGAATTTTTGGAGGAGATGATCTCTCCGCAGCTTCACAGCCTGTTTGTGACGCCGAAGGACGTAGATGAGACGATCAAGAGGTTGGGCTATACGCTCTCTGAAGGATTGAATATGGCTTTTGCGCAAGTATAGAGGACTTTTGGGAGACAAATCGTCATATACATTCTAAGAGGTGATTAGGTGACGAGATTCCAAAAAGCGTTCTGCATAATTTTATGCTTATGTCTGGTGGGAATTCCCATGATGAGAAAAGCGGACTTAATCCAGATACCACAGATAAAAAGCGATGATCTGGAACGCCTCTGGAAGCGTCTTCCGATATACGGTTATTTGCAGGAAAAGTCGGTGTGGGAACCCAAGAAAGAAGATCCTGAGACCTATGAAAAGATTGTGCAGGCTAACGAAGAGTATCTGGAAGGAAAGGTGCTGGACGAGAATCAGGAATTGGTCCAGCAGGAAGCGCAGAAAGAACAGGAGGAGAAACAGAAAGAAGAAGAACTCCAAAAGGAAAAAGAAGAGAAGGAGCAAGAAGCCACTGAGACAGCAGTAACGCCGCACCCGGTTCTCGATTTGTCGCCGGAGAGACTGGCAGATTATAACTATCTTTTGAATAATTTTTTTATTGTGGACCCCAACACGGCGACAAATCCTGAACAACTAAACGCGGCGAATTTTCTGGCAGAAGATTTGACGATGAAGCAGGATAACTCAAAGCCTCAGATATTGATATACCACAGCCATTCTCAGGAAGATTTTACAGATACAGTTCCTGGCGATGTCAGTACGACGGTGGTGGGTGTGGGGGATTATCTGGCACAGATTTTGCAGGACCAATACGGATATTCGGTCATTCATGTCACAGACGCATTTGATATTGTCAATGGGGAACTAGACCGAAATCAAGCTTATGATTTTGCCCGGGCAAAAGTAGAACAGGTATTGCAGGAGAATCCTTCTATTGAAGTAGTTATTGATTTGCACCGGGATGGAGTCCCGGAAGATCGGCATCTGGTGACAGAGATCAATGGAAAACCCACGGCCCAGATTATGTGTTACAACGGGCTGAGCTACACGGTGAACAACGGTCCGGTTGACTATCTGCCGAATCCTTATGTCCAGGATAACTTGGCGTTTTCTTTCCAATTGGAGTATCAGGCAGAGCAGTATTACCCTGATTTGTATCGGGGAATTTACCTTGCGGGTCTTAGGTATAATCTTCATCTTAGACCCAAAGCTATTTTGCTCGAGGCAGGGGCGCAGACGAATTCTGTGGTGGAAGTAAAAAATGCGATGGAACCTTTTGCGGATATACTGAACAGGGTGTTGACAGGAGAAGGATAGAAGAGGGAGGCTCGCCAGAATACAGGCGGGCCTTTTACTGTATAAGCTTCCGGGCAACGGCTGGCAAGCTTGCTTGCCAAGACGCACAGACATTGGAAGGGGCAACAGATATGAGCACGCAGGCGTATGCGCCGGAGTGAGAATACCTGTCAGGATTGCGGGCGTGCAATGCACGGAGCAATCCGTAGCTTATATTTTTTGGAGGTGCCGCCGACAGGCGGCTTGAGGGTTTGCATGATAAGCGGTTATCTGATTGTTATAGGAAAGATGGGCTTGCGGCAGACGGCTGTTTAATGATATGATTTATAAGATGACAGGAGTACATATTGGTTATAGGAGGAAGTTATCTTTGGTGACGATAGATCAGAGTAAAATAAGAAATTTTTGTATCATTGCACATATTGATCACGGAAAATCCACACTTGCAGACAGGATTATCGAGATGACAGGTCTGTTGACAGACCGGGAGATGCAGGCTCAGGTGCTGGACAATATGGAATTGGAGCGGGAGAGAGGCATTACGATCAAGGCACAGACAGTGCGAATTGTGTATAAGGCAAAAGATGGACAGGAATATATTTTTAACTTGATTGACACCCCAGGACACGTGGACTTTAACTACGAAGTATCTAGAAGTCTGGCAGCCTGTGATGGGGCAATTCTTGTGGTGGACGCGGCCCAGGGAATCGAGGCGCAGACTCTGGCGAATGTCTACTTGGCCTTAGATCATGACTTGGATGTTTTGCCAGTGATAAACAAGATTGATCTTCCAAGCGCGGACCCTGACCGGGTAATCAATGAGATTGAAGATGTGATCGGCATTGAGGCTATGGACGCTCCCCGTATTTCCGCCAAAACCGGGGAAAACGTAGAACAGGTGTTGGAGCAGATTGTGGAGAAGATTCCAGCTCCTGAGGGAGATCCAAAGGCTCCGCTGCAAGCCTTAATTTTTGACTCCGTGTATGATGCGTACAAAGGAGTGATTGTATTTTGCCGGATTAAGGAGGGGAGCGTCCGAAAGGGTACAACCATCCGCATGATGGCAACCGGAGCTGAAGAAGAAGTTGTAGAGGTAGGATATTTCGGTGCAGGACAGTTTATTCCCTGTGATGAGCTGAGCGCGGGTATGGTTGGCTATATTACCGCCAGCATTAAAAATGTGAGAGATACCCGAGTGGGGGATACGATTACTGACCGGAATAATCCCTGTGCCGAGCCGCTTCCAGGCTATAAGAAAGTCAATCCTATGGTGTACTGTGGAATGTACCCGGCAGACGGTGCAAAGTATCAGGACTTAAGAGATGCGCTGGAAAAGTTGCAGTTGAATGATGCCTCGTTGCAGTATGAGCCGGAGACTTCGGTCGCGTTGGGATTTGGTTTTCGCTGCGGATTCTTAGGATTGCTGCATTTGGAAATTATTCAGGAACGGCTTGAAAGAGAGTATAATCTGGATTTGGTGACGACAGCGCCGGGAGTTATCTATAAAGTCTACAAGACCAACGGGGAGATGCTGGAATTGACCAACCCGTCAAATCTCCCGGACCCTTCGGAGATTGAGTACATGGAAGAACCGATGGTCGACGCGGAGATTATGGTGACGACAGAATTCATCGGCGCGATTATGGATTTGTGCCAGGAACGCCGAGGACAGTATCAGGGGATGGAGTACATGGAAGAGACGCGGGCGCTGCTGAAATATAAACTTCCATTGAATGAAATTATCTATGATTTTTTTGATGCCCTGAAATCCAGGTCACGGGGATATGCTTCCTTGGACTATGAACTGTGTGGTTACGAACGCAGTGAATTGGTGAAACTGGATATTCTTGTAAACAAAGAGGAGGTAGACGCTCTTTCATTTATCGTCCATGCGGACACGGCTTATGACAGAGGAAGAAAAATGTGTGAAAAGTTAAAAGAGGAGATTCCCCGCCAGCTGTTCGAGATACCGATTCAGGCGGCAATCGGTAGTAAGATTATCGCCAGGGAGACGGTAAAAGCCATGAGAAAAGACGTATTGGCAAAGTGTTACGGTGGCGATATCAGTCGTAAGAAGAAGCTGTTAGAGAAGCAGAAGGAAGGCAAGAAGCGAATGCGCCAGGTGGGAAATGTGGAGATTCCCCAAAAAGCATTTATGAGTGTACTGAAGTTGGATGATAAATAGTGAAAAGGTCTGCTCAGGGCAGGGAGGATAACATGGAGATGAGAAAAAGAATTGCGGCAGTTTTGTGTCTGTTTCTCGCAGCGGGAATGGTTGTCTTTAGCGGCTGCGGTAAAGAAAAGAGCGAAGAGGAGACGCAAATAAAGGAGTTAGTAAAAGAGTCGCCGACGCCGACGGTTCAGCCGGAGGCGGACAATCCTGAGAACACTCAGACAAAGGACGGTGTGTCTATGACCAATGACTATCTGAATCAAAAAGAGGCTGGACAGGCTCCAAATATTTCAGATAATGAAAACGTATCTTCCGAGGACAGTACCGATCAAGGAGAAAACGGTGCGGATGGTTCCGGGGACCAGACGGGAGCTGGGGAAGACGGCAGCGGGGAGGAAACCGCAGACCAGGATGGCAGCGATGAGCAGTGAGACCCCGAGGATTTGGCAGCCGCTGGAAATCTATGTGCACCTGCCTTTCTGTGTAAAAAAGTGTGACTATTGTGATTTCCTCTCAGGACCTTACAGCGAGGACATAAGGAGTGCTTATGTGCAGGCGGTTCTAAAAGAGATCAGAAGTCTAGGAAGACGGGAGAGGGCAGAGAATTGGAAAGTCCGTTCTATTTTTTTCGGCGGAGGAACTCCGTCGCTGATGAATGGAGAGGAGATCACGCAGATACTAGACGAGATTCGGCGGGATTTTCAGTTTGAGCCGGAGGCGGAGATTTCTCTGGAAGCAAATCCAGGGACTTTGACGGAGAATAAGTTAAAAGCTTATCAAAGTGGTGGAATCAACCGTCTTAGCCTGGGCTGTCAGTCGGCTAAGGACCAGGAACTGAAGAGATTGGGGAGGATTCACACCTGGGAAGAATTCTTGAAATCTTACCATATGGCGAGAGAGGCAGGCTTTCAAAATATCAATGTGGATTTGATGTCTGGGATTCCGGGCCAGAGTGTTTTGGACTGGGAGGAAAACTTGGAGGCAGTTCTGGCACTTACTCCGGAACACATATCTGCTTATAGCCTGATAGTGGAGGAGGGGACTCCTTTTTATGAGAGAGAGTTGAATCTTCCGGATGAGGACAGCGAGCGGAGAATGTATGAGAGAACCAGAGAAATACTAGAGGAGCACGGGTACCATCAGTATGAGATTTCAAACTATGCGCTGAGGGGGAAGGAATGCCTTCATAATCTGGGGTACTGGCAGAGAGTTTCCTATCTGGGAGTTGGTCTAGGAGCAGCATCTCTCAGGAAAAATGTAAGATATTGCAATACCTCCGACTTGAAGGAGTATCTGGCCCACGGAGCAGATTTGGACGTACTCCAGAAACAGAGGGAAGTTTTGACTCAGAGAGAAGAGATGGAAGAATTTCTGTTTCTGGGCCTTCGGATGATTCAGGGAATCCGGGAAGAGGAATTCCTGAAGAATTTTGGCCGGCCTCTGGAAGAGGCTTATGGGAATGTAATTGAAAAGCATGAGAAGCTTGGACTCTTGGAGAGACTGGATGGGAGGTTGAGGCTTACCAGAAGGGGAATCAGCCTGAGTAATCAGGTATTTGTCGATTTTTTGAGTTAGAGGAAGAAAAACTGTATCGGACGAGGAGTGATACTTGTCCGGTGCGGTTTTTTATTTTATAGGAAAGGTCTTGTCACGCTGAGGCATGAAAAGTGGAACGCACCCCTCAAAGATTGAGGGGAAGAGGGAGTTGAACTGTTACAAAAGAAGTGTAACTATTCCGCCATAACAGCTCGGTTTAGCTGCTATGCAGCTTATATCGCCGCATATGCGGCTAAATCCTTGCTTATGGCTAAGCGCCATATGCCTGATAAGAGCAAAACTCCTCCGTAAGCAAGCTTGCTCCGGATTTTTGTTCTTATCAGTTGCATGGCTGAATAGTTACAAAAAATAGAAAATATGTTCGATTTTGCTTGTGCGCAGAGAAAGAATATGTTAAGATAGAAAGAACAAATGTTCTGAAAATGAGACAGACTTGGAGGAGGAAAACACATGGAAGGCAGACAAGAGGAACGAAATTTAGCTGTGAGAGAGTCCATGAGTCTGGAGGAGAAGCTGACTATTTTGGCAGACGCGGCGAAATATGACGTGGCCTGCACTTCCAGCGGAGTGAACAGAAGAGGGGAGAAAGGGAGTCTGGGAAATGCCTGCGCCGCTGGGATTTGCCACAGTTTTGCGGCGGACGGCCGGTGTATTTCTCTGTTGAAGATTCTGTTGAGCAATGAATGTGTCTATGACTGTAAGTACTGTCTGAACCGGCGTTCCAACGATACTCCGAGAGCGACTTTTACACCGGAGGAGATTTGCCGGCTTACCATAGAATTTTATAAGAGAAACTATATTGAGGGCTTGTTTTTAAGCTCAGGAGTGGTAAGAACACCTGATTATACAATGGAACAGATGTACCGGACACTCTATCTGCTGCGCACACAGTATCGGTTTCGGGGATATATCCATGTAAAGGCAATTCCAGGGGCAGCGCCAGAGTTGATCGAACAGACGGGATATCTGGCAGACCGTATGAGTGTAAATTTGGAATTACCTACAGCAGAGGGGATGAAAAAGCTGGCTCCGAATAAGACACACGATCGTATTCTCAGGCCGATACGGCAGATTCAGAGGGGAATTGGGGAATATCGGCTTTCTCTGGGAAAAGACCCCAGGATGGAACGGCATCAGATTAATCGGCATCTGTCCGGGACCATTTTTGCGAATGGAGGCATGAAAATCACGGGCCCGCAGAGCTTTCAGAATCCGCAGAGGAAAAGAAAAAGAAGCTTTGTACCAGCGGGACAGAGTACTCAGATGATTATCGGGGCAACTCAGGAGAGCGATTACCAGCTGCTTGCGACTACTCAGGCTCTGTATCAGAAATTTGATCTGAAGAGAGTTTTTTTCTCAGCCTATATACCTTTGAATGAGGACCCGCTTCTGCCGGAGCTGGGAACGGCTCCGCCGCTGCTGAGGGAGCACAGATTGTATCAGGCTGACTGGCTGTTGCGGTATTATGGCTTTCAGGCGGAGGAACTGCTGAGCCCCCAGAGGCCAAATTTCAATGTTTTGCTGGACCCAAAGTGTGATTGGGCACTTCGCCATCTGGAGACTTTTCCAGTGGAGATCAATCGGGCTACCTACGAGGAACTTCTCAAAGTGCCGGGGATTGGAGTCAAATCGGCCATGAGAATCATCAAGGCCAGACAGGGAAGCAGCTTAGATTTTGACGGCCTGAAGAAGATTGGAGTCGTGCTAAAACGGGCAAAATACTTTATAACCTGTCGGGGCAGAATGATGTACTCCATTCCGATAGAAGAAGATTTTTTGACTAGACAGCTGACAGGGGAGGATGCCAGGACGAACTGGGAGATGGGACACCCACAGTCGTACCGGCAGTTGTCTCTGTTTGAGGATATGAAATTGCAAATGCCGCCTACTGTGGAAGATATGAAAAAATCCATATCTGGCCAGATTTGAAAGGACAAAGAAATCATGGAAGTATTTACATGTGAAGACAGCTTTGAGGGGATGATGACCTGTGTGTATGAGGCATGGGCGTCCCGGGCAGGGCATTCTAATGTGAGGCTGATGCTGGAGCCAGTGGAGGAATTGGAATTGTTCTGTAGTTATCACCACGTGGAACGTGATTCAGAAAAAGCGCGGAAAGTGGTGAGCTCGATACGGCGTAAAATTTCGGAACAGGCGTTTCGGATGGTATATGGTGCATCTTTGTCCTGTCAGCGGGAAAAGTTGGATGCGATCTATCGTTTTTTGATTCTGGGTTTTCATGTTGGGGCAGAGGCGGTAGACCTTCTGGGAAATGAGTGGGTAAACCGGGTATTTCAGTTAGACCGCAAGGTAAAAAACGAGGCGCACTATTTTCGAGAGTTTACCAGGTTTTCCAGCGTGGAGGGCAGAGAGATACTGTGGGCCAAAATTCAGCCGAAGTCGGAGATTTTAACTCTTCTGGCGCCGAATTTTTCAGATCGGATGCCGTCGGAGGCATGGATCATCGTGGACGAGGGAAGGATGACGGCGGCGGTACATCCGCCGGATGAGGAGTTCTATCTCACGAAAATTACGGGGGAGGAATTGAATGCGATGGAGAGAAGCTGTGAGGTATCAGACCCCTATGTAGGGTTGTGGAAATCTTTCTTTCACGCGATAGGAATTGAACAGAGAAGGAACCCAAAATGTCAGAGAACTATGATGCCGCTGTGGTACCGCAGAAATATGACGGAATTTAGAGAGGAAAACTCCGGCGGTGTCCGTGCAAAGGGGAATGGTTGAGGCCGACAGTTTGCAGTTGCTTAGGATTGCATTATATTTTTATTTGTAGTATAGTCGACTGTACCTGGATGACGAGAGAAAAAGGAGAATACAGATAAATGGAAGCAGAAAAAAACAGGAAGGAATTTATCAGGATACGGGGAGCGAACGAGAATAATTTAAAGCATCTGAGCGTAGACATCCCCAGAAATAAACTGGTGGTGCTTACAGGTTTAAGTGGCTCGGGAAAGTCTTCTCTGGCTTTTGACACGATATACGCGGAAGGGCAGCGAAGGTACATGGAATCGCTGTCTTCCTACGCGAGACAATTTTTGGGACAGATGGAAAAACCAGATGTGGAGAGTATTGAAGGACTGCCGCCAGCGATTTCCATTGACCAGAAATCCACCAACAGGAATCCCAGGTCTACGGTGGGAACTGTCACGGAGATCTATGATTATTTTCGTCTGCTCTATGCGAGGATTGGAATCCCCCACTGTCCCGTCTGCGGAAAAGAGATCAAGAAGCAGACCGTAGATCAGATGGTGGATCAGATTATGGCTTTGCCGGAGCGTACGAGGATACAGCTGCTGGCACCCGTAGTGCGCGGACGCAAGGGAACACACGCAAAGCTGCTGGCGCAGGCGAAAAAGAGCGGATATGTGAGAGTGCAGATAGATGGCAGTCTGTATGAACTCTCAGAAGAAATCAAACTGGACAAAAATATTAAGCACAATATTGAGATCGTGGTGGACCGCCTTGTGGTGAAAGCGGGAATTGAAAAAAGGCTGACAGACTCCATTGAGAATGTCCTGGAGCTGGCCGAAGGGTTGTTGGTCGTGGACAAAATGGATGGAACTGTGATGAATTTCAGCCAGAGCTTTTCGTGTCCGGACTGTGGGGTGAGCATTGATGAGATTGAACCGCGGAGTTTTTCCTTCAACAATCCTTTTGGAGCCTGCCCGGAATGCTTGGGACTGGGATATAAGATGGAATTTGACCCGGAGCTTATGATACCGGATCGGAGTCTGAGTATTTCCCAGGGTGCCATTGCCGTGATGGGGTGGCAGTCTTGCACGGACAAGGGAAGCTTTACCCGCGCGATTTTGGATGCTCTGTGTGAAGAATACCATTTCAGCTTAGACACACCCTTCCAGGATTATCCCCAGGAAATTCAGGATGTGATTCTGTACGGTACCAATGGAAAAGTTTTGAAGGTACGTTACAAGGGCCAGAGGGGAGAAGGGGTCTATGATGTGGCCTTTCAGGGACTTATTCGAAATGTGGAACAGAGATACCGGGAGACAGGCTCAGAGACCATGAAGCAGGAATATGAGAGTTTCATGCAGATCACACCCTGTCCAAAGTGTAAAGGCCAGAGATTGAAGAAAGAATCTTTGGCGGTAACAGTAGGAGAGAAGAACATTTTTGAGGTTACTTCTCTGACGGCAGATCACCTGAAAGATTTCTTGAATCAGCTAGAGCTTTCTGAGCAGCAAAAACTGATCGGAAATCAGATTCTTAAAGAGATCAAAGCGCGTGTCGGTTTTCTGTGTGATGTGGGACTGAATTATCTCACGCTGTCGAGGGCTACGGGAACGCTTTCCGGTGGGGAGGCCCAGAGAATTCGACTTGCGACGCAGATAGGATCCGGGCTAGTCGGGGTAGCTTATATCTTGGATGAGCCTAGTATTGGTCTTCATCAGCGGGATAATGACAAACTGCTGAAGACGTTGATGCATTTGAGGGATTTGGGCAATTCTCTGATTGTGGTAGAGCACGACGAGGATACCATGAGAGCAGCCGACTGTGTAGTAGATATTGGACCTGGGGCAGGAGAACACGGAGGCGAGCTGGTGGGAATCGGTACAGCGGAGGAACTGATGAAAAACCCGGCCTCCATCACAGGGGATTATCTGAGCGGAAAAAGACAGATTCCTGTTCCAGAGACGAGAAAAACACCTGTGGGCTGGCTGACAGTCAAGGGAGCTTCCCAGAATAACCTGAAAAATATCACTGCGAAATTTCCGTTGGGAGTGATGACCTGTGTCACGGGTGTATCAGGTTCAGGCAAGAGTTCTCTGGTCAATGAAATTCTGTATAAGAGCCTAGCGAAAAAACTGAACCGGGCACGGACGATTCCAGGAAAACACAAAGAGATTATAGGCACAGAGCAGTTGGACAAGGTCATTGATATTGACCAATCTCCCATTGGACGTACGCCCAGATCGAACCCAGCCACTTACACAGGTGTGTTTGACCAGATACGAGATCTCTTCGCCTCCACGGCGGATGCGAAGGCGCGGGGATATAAGAAGGGCAGGTTCAGCTTTAATGTAAAAGGCGGAAGGTGCGAGGCATGCAGCGGAGATGGAATTTTGAAAATCGAAATGCACTTTTTGCCGGATGTGTACGTGCCTTGTGAAGTCTGTCATGGGAAGCGGTACAACCGGGAAACTCTGGAAGTTAAATATAAGGGAAAGAGTATTTATGATGTGCTGGATATGACCGTGGAGGAGGCTCTTGAATTTTTTGAGCCGATTCCGTCTATCCGAAGGAAAATTCAGACTTTATATGATGTGGGATTGTCTTATATAAGACTGGGGCAGCCTTCGACTACTCTGTCCGGCGGAGAGGCACAGAGAATCAAGCTGGCCACGGAGCTGTCCAAGCGTAGTACCGGAAAGACTATCTACATTTTAGATGAACCTACGACGGGGCTGCACTTTGAAGACGTGAGAAAACTGATCGAAATTTTGAAGAGGCTGGCAGAAGGCGGAAATACGGTTGTAGTGATTGAACACAATCTGGATGTAATTAAGACGGCAGATTATATTATTGATATTGGACCGGAAGGCGGAGACAAAGGCGGGAAGATTATTGCCCAGGGGACGCCGGAGGAAATCGCTCAAAATCCTGACTCCTATACTGGCCAGTATGTAGCGAGATATTTGTGACGGCGAAGAGAAGGCGGAATGTTACAGCTTAGATCTCTAATGTTCCGGAAAGTGTGTGACTGCTCACGAACCGATCTAAAATGCCTCTTTTCATATGGGGAAGTTTTGTATATAATGAGAGATAATCAGTAATGCGAAGGCTTTAGTAGAAGAAAGGAGTCCATATGCCTGCAATTGATATCGGCATTGATCTGGGAACGACCAGTTCATTGGTTTATTCCACAGGAAAAGGAATTGTATTAAAAGAGCCCTCTATCGTGGCATACGATAAAGATACCGAGAAGATCAAGGCGATTGGAGAGGAAGCACGCCAGATGATCGGGCGGGCAGGAGGTAACATTGAGGCTATCCGTCCGATTAGGCAGGGAGAGATCACGGATTATTTGGTCTTGGAGAAGATGCTGAAATACTTTATCTCCAAGGCTATGGGCAGAAGGGCTTTTCGAAAACCTAGAATCAGTATCAGCGTTCCCAGTCAGGCTACCGAGGTAGAGCGCAGGGCGATGGAGGAAGCTACTTATCAGGCAGGAGCCAGAGCGGTCTATCTGATTGAAGAACCGATTGCGGCAGCGATTGGTTCTGGAATTGATATCTTAAAGCCATTTGGAAATATGGTAGTGGATATTGGCGGAGGGACGACCGATGTGGCGATCATCTCCCTTGGAGATGTGGTGGAATTCAATTCGATTAAGGTGGCCGGGGATAGCTTTGACCAATCAATTATGAGATACGTCCGCAAGGCACATAATCTGTTTATCGGGGAGCAGACGGCGGAGAGTATTAAAATTAAGATTGGGACAGCCTGTGAGCGGCCTGGCGGGAATACTATGGAAGTGAAGGGCAGAAACGTGGTGACTGGGCTTCCCAAGGTGGCGACTTTGACTTCGGAGGAAATTCGTGTCGCTTTGAAAGAAGACACGGCACAGATTGTCGAGATGGTGCATGGTGTTCTGGAGAAGACACCGCCTGAGCTGGCAGCGGATATTGTAGATCGGGGGATTGTGCTGACAGGAGGCGGAGCCTTGTTGAATGGCATGGAGGAGCTGCTTGAGCAGAGGACCGGAATCAATACGATGATTGCTGAGAATCCAATGCTGGTAGCCGCAGAGGGAACTGGAAAATATGCGGAATTTGCAGCCCGCATGGAGTGAAAGAAGAGAGTGGCTGTTGCAGAACTCAGACTGTGTTCTGCAACAGCCTATTTTGCCTAATTTTAGGAGAAGATATGCAGGAGAAAATCAAAGGATACATAGATCACATTATATTTCGGAATGAGGACAATGGGTACACAGTTTTCGTGTTGATTCAAGGAAAAGAAGAGCTCACCTGCGTGGGAACATTTCAGAGTATCTCTCCGGGAGAACTGATTGAAGCCAGTGGAAAATATATTCAGCATCACACCTATGGAGATCAATTTCAGATCAATGCCTATGAGGTGAAAGTTCCGGAGGATACCCAGGCAATGGAGAGATATCTCGGGTCCGGGGCTATCAAAGGGATTGGTCCCGCTTTGGCCGCAAGGATTGTGAAAAAGTTCGGGGAAGAGACGGTCCGCATTGTGGAAGAGGAGCCGGAGAGGCTTTCTGAGGTGAAGGGAATCAGTGAGAAGAAAGCTCAGGAGATTGCTGCCCAGATTACAGAAAAAGCGGATATGAGGCAGGCTATGATGTTCCTGCAAAAATACGGTATCACCCTTAATTTGGGAGCAAAAATCTACCATAAATACGGGCAGTCCCTCTATGGAGTACTTCAGGAAAATCCTTACCGTTTGGCAGAGGACATTGAGGGAGTGGGGTTTAAAATTGCCGATGAAATCGCTGCTAAGATTGGAATCCACACAGATTCTGACTATCGAATTCGCAGCGGACTGCTCTATACTCTGCTTCAGGCTGTGGGAGAGGGACATATCTATCTTCCAAGAGAAATACTTTTGTCCAGAGCTGAGGATATCTTAGGGGTGGAAGCAGAGTATATGGAGAAACACCTGATGGATTTGGCGATTGAGAGAAAGATCGTGGTGAAGACGCAGGGAGAAGAGCAGAGAATTTATGGAAGCCAGTATTATTATTTGGAGCTGAATACGGCAAGAATGCTGGCAGAACTAAATGTGCAGTGCCCGGAAAATCCAGTCATGGTGGAGAAAAACATCAGTAGAATTGAGCACGGTGTAGGAATTGAATTGGATGAGATGCAAAGAGAGGCAGTGTGGCAGGCAGCCGGATGTGGTCTGTTTATCTTGACAGGAGGTCCGGGCACTGGAAAGACAACCACGATTAATATGATTATTCGGTATTTCGAGGCGGAGGGTATGAGTATTGCTTTGGCGGCTCCCACAGGCAGAGCAGCCAAGAGGATGACTGAGACTACTGGGTGTGAGGCACAGACAATACATCGACTGTTGGAACTAAACGGCATGGGACAGGAGGAAGGCAAGGGAATTCACTTTGAGAGAAATGAAGAGAATCCTCTAGAGGTGGATGTGATTATCATTGATGAGATGTCGATGGTGGATATCCACTTGATACACGCTTTGCTGAGTGCAGTGACAGTGGGGACGAGGCTGATCTTGGTAGGAGATGTAGATCAGCTGCCCAGTGTAGGGCCGGGAAATGTGCTCAGAGATATCATCCGCTCGAAAGCATTCCCAGTGGTGGAGCTGAATAAGATTTTTCGTCAGGCGACGCAAAGCGATATTGTAGTGAATGCGCATAAGATCAATGCGGGGCAGCCGGTCGTCCTGGACAACAGAAGCCGCGATTTTTTCTTTTTAAAGAGAGATAATGCAGACATTATAGTGAGAGTGATTTTAGCGCTGATTCAGGAAAAGCTACCGCCTTATGTCCAGTCGGAGCCTTTCGATATTCAAGTCTTAACACCCATGAGAAAAGGACTTCTGGGGGTAGAGCGGCTGAATCAGATTCTACAGTATTATCTGAACCCACCGTCCCATGAGAAAAAAGAAAAAGAGGTGGGAGGCGGACTTCTGCGTCAGGGTGATAAGGTGATGCAGGTGAAGAACAACTATCAGCTAGAGTGGGAGGTTCGAGGAAAATATGGAATACCGGTGGACAAAGGAGTCGGAGTTTTTAATGGAGATGTGGGAAGAATCTGTGAAATCAATGAGTTTGCCGAGATGCTGACTGTTGAATTTGAGGAGGGAAAGTTCGCGGACTATTCTTTTAAGCAGCTTGATGAACTGGAATTGGCTTATGCGGTTACGATTCATAAATCCCAGGGCAGTGAATATTCGGCGGTGATTATTCCGCTGTTAAATGGCCCTAAGATGCTGATGAACCGGAATCTTCTCTATACAGCGGTGACCAGAGCTCGAAAATGCGTTACTTTGGTGGGAAGTCCGCAGACCTTTCAGGAGATGATTCGAAATGAGAGACAACAGAAGAGATACAGCTCCTTGGATTTGCGGATTGAGGAATTGGGAGAACTGAAAATATAAAGGAGGGAATGAAATTTAGGATTAAGGAAAGTTTTTTGAACGCTCTCTATCCTCGTTGTTGTCCAATTTGTCACCAGATTTTGAAGGAACAGAATTGGCTAATTTGCCCGAAATGCGAGGGCGAGCTAAAGCCAATAGGGGAACCGAGATGTAAAAAGTGCGGAAAGAGAATTTTTTACATGGAGAAAGAGTATTGTCAGGATTGCAGCAGAAGAGAGCATGTGTTTGATGAGGGAAGAGGAATTTTTGACTATGATGAGAGAATGCGTGCTTCTCTTTTAAAATACAAAGACGGGGGTCGCAGAGAATATGGAGATTTTTATGCACAGGCTATGATTAGATATGGAGGAATAGATCTGAGGCGTTGGAGACCGCAAGCAGTTCTGTCTGTTCCGATTCATCCCAAAAAAAAGAGAATAAGAGGATTCGACCAGGCGGGATATCTGGCGAAGGTTGTGGCAGAGGCGACGGGACTTCCCTTATGCTGCGGTTACATGAGAAAAAAATCTGTGACTTCTGCCCAAAAATCTCTGGAAGCTTCTATAAGAAGGAAAAACCTAAAAAATTCTTTTGAGGGAAGAGAAGGGGACTGGCAAATACGAAGACTTTTGGTGATTGACGATGTCTACACTACTGGGAGCACGGTTGATGCAGTCAGTGAGGAAGCAAAGCGACATGGCGTTGAGAATATCTATTTTTTGACGGTTTGTATCGGAAGAGGGGACTGAAAAAGCCCTTTTCATGGTCATAGATTTATGTTAGAATAATTTTATATGGATTCTAGGGTCAAAAGTTGGAAAATTTGTCTGTGTTTACACGATGTAAAATATTCATCAGGAAGCTTTTGACATCTTAATCTGTATAAGAAATGAACAGTTTGACTGAAAAGATGGAGAGAAATGAGGAATTTCTGATGCTAAATCTGGAAAAAGTGAAGTTGATGAATCATTTGGCGATGTACGAGAATAACGCGGGCAAAACATATCTTCCGATCAGTAAATTTTACCGGAGCGACTATATAGGGATGGCTTTGATTAAGAATTTTTTTCTGGTCACTATTGGATATCTTTTGCTGGTGGCAGTGATTTTTGCGTATTTTGCGGAATATCTGCTGAATAGCATTCATAAAATGAATTTGGTGACTCTGGGGGCTGAACTCATTATTGGCTATCTCGTAGTCCTCGCGGTCTATACTGTGCTGACTTATGTACAGTATTCTGTCAGATATCATCGCGCGAAAAAAAGTGTCAAGCAGTACTATATTCAGCTTACAAAGCTCGAAAGAATGTACGGCAAGAATGAAAAGAAGAACGGTGACAGAAGAACCAGTAGGAGGAAATAAGAAAAATGACAACATTTTTGGAAATGAAGCAGAAGATAAAAAATTTCTATGGGCAGTATGAGATTTATATCGTCCCATTTTTGAAGTTTATTTTGGCTTTGGCCAGTTTTATCTGGATTAATTCGATGCTTGGTTTCACAGAGGCTTTGAATAGCCCATTTGTTGTTGTGATTCTGGCATTGTTATGTGCAATTTTGCCGGCAAACTTAATTTTATATCTAAGTTTTGCGATGGTGATTGGGCACTGTTACGGAATCGGGATTGAGGTGGCCGCCTTTGCACTGGTTCTGATTTTATTTATGTTGATTTTGTTTCTGCGTTTCAGTAATAAAGTAAACCTTGTAATGATTTTCACACCGCTGACTATGGGGCTGCACATACCGGCGCTACTTCCTGTGGGAAGCGGACTGCTGGCCAGTCCTATGGCAGCTCTTCCAGCCGGGTGTGGAGTGATTTTTTACTATTTTATTGATCTGGTGAGAGAACAGTCCGCGGTACTTCAAAACCAGGACACAGAGATTCCACAGAAGCTCAAAGTTTTAATGGATGGACTGATGAAAAATCAGGAGATGTGGATGACGATGATTGCCTTTGTGGCAGTGATTTTATTGGTATATGCGATACGTACCAGAGCGTTTGACTATGCCTGGAGGGTATCCATTGTGGCAGGCGGAGTCACCTATATTTTTTTGATGCTGATTGGTGGACTGTTTCTGAATGTGCAGACTTCTATTTTGGAGCTGTTGATTTTCAGCGTGATCGCAATCTTGATCGGGATGGTCTTGGAGCTCTTTGTATTTGGAGGAGATTATAGTCGGACAGAGCGTCTGGAATATGAGGATGATGAGTACTATTATTATGTGAAAGCAGTTCCAAAGGCTACTGTGGCTACATCAGAGAGAAACATTAAAAAAATTAATGCGGCTCCTGAGCGCGAGGAAGAGAACAAACCGAATAAGAAGGGAGCGGAATATGTGGTTTCTCGTTCGAGAGAGCAGTGGGAGCCGCAGGGAGAATCTCTGGACAGTATTCCTACTGAGAGGATGGAGCGAACCAGTGAATTGGAAGCAGATGCGCTTCCTCTTAAGGATGCCTCAGAGATAAAAGAAGTAGACTTTGAAAAGAAATTGGAGGAGTCTTTGAAGGACCTGTAAAACTTAGGGAAAGGAGGACAGAATGAATAGTGTCAATCAGTTTCTAGAAAAGTATGTGTCAAAGATTTCATTGCCGAGTATAGGCATTATTGATATTATTGAAATTCTGATTATCTCCGTTTTCATATATCAATTTATGATTTGGATTAAGCAGACCAGAGCGTATACCTTGCTGAAGGGAATTATGGTAGTTCTGTGCTTTGTTATTGTGATCTATATTTTTCATATGAACACATTGATCTGGATCATCAATAATGTGGCAACTGTCATGTTGACGGCATTGGTAATTATTTTTCAGCCGGAATTGCGGAAAATACTGGAGCAGTTGGGACAGAAAAATATTATCGCCTCAGTGATTCCCTTTGAGAGCGGGAAAGAAGTGCAGGCCCGTTTTACAGATAAGACGATCAACGAGATTGTGAAGGCCTGTTTTGACATGGGCGAGGTTAAGACGGGAGCTTTGATAGTGATTGAGCAGGAAGTCGTGCTGACAGAGTATGAGAGGACAGGAATTCTTCTGGATTCACTGATTACCAGCCAGCTGTTGATTAATATATTTGAGCACAATACTCCTCTACATGATGGAGCGGTAATTGTGCGGGGAAACCGAATTGTAGCGGCCACTTGTTATTTGCCATTGTCGGACAATATGGAGTTGAGTAAACAATTGGGAACTAGGCACCGCGCCGGTGTGGGCATCAGCGAGGTGAGCGATTCCTTTACAATTATCGTCTCAGAAGAGACAGGAGAAGTTTCGACTGCAATGAACGGTGTGCTGAAGCGTAATATTACCAGTGCACAGCTGAAAGAACAACTTCTGCACGTACAGAATAAGACCGTCATCAATAACAGTAAACTGATCAGTCTATGGAAGGGTAGGGGAAAGTATGAAAAAAAGTCTGACCACTAATATTCCTCTGAAGATCATGTCTGTTTTGGCGGCTATACTCATTTGGCTGATTATTGTCAATGTGGACAATCCGATAAAAACCAGGACGTTTCAAGATGTTCCGGTGGAGGTTTTAAATGAGGCATACATAGAAAGCGGAGGAAAAATGTGCCTGATTCCAGAGAATCAGGACTCAGTGAACGTAACGGTCACTGGAAAGAGAAAAATTGTCGATGATTTGACCAAAGAAGATTTGAAAGCCACAGCTGACTTGAAACAGGTTGTGGATTTGGATACGGAGCCCATTATGGTGCCTATCGCGGTGACGTGTGCAGGAATTGACCAGAATAATGCTCAGGCAGCGCCAAGGAATATGGAAATCCAGATTGAGGAGATGATGACACAGGAATTCATTGTTACTGTGGATACTGGTGATGAGAAGCCAGGGAAAGGCTATGAGATAGGCTCTGTGGAGGCAAATCCAGAGAAAGTGAGAATCACGGGGCCTCAGTCACTGATTCGGAAGATTGACCAGGTCATTGCATATGTGGATGACGTAGAGGGAATCACTAGCGACACAACGAAACAGGTACAGCTGAAGATTATTGATAAAAATCAGGAAGGGCTCTCAGAGAGTCAGATGAAGTATCTGAAATATGATATCTCATCGCCGGAGGTTTCTGTGACTGTGAATTTGTGGAAAGTGAAATCGGATGTGACTGTGAAAGCTGATTACGTGGGGGCTCCCGCAGATGGCTATAAAGTGAATGGGTTGACAATGACACCCAGTGAGATTAGTGTGGCTGGAGACGAAGAGGCACTGAGAGAGCTGGAGGAGCAAGGAAATACAATTTGGATATCAGCAGATCAGATTGATGTATCCGGGCACAGTGAGGACTTTGAGACAAAGATAAATTTGACAGATTTTCTACCCTCAAATTTGAAGCTCACGTCGGGTACGAGTGAGACGTTGATTGTGAAGACAGAAATATTACCTTTAGGAAGTCAAGCCTATACGATTTCTACCAAAGACATTACAGTGAAAAATGCACCATCTAATTTGGAAGTTGTGTTTGAGACCGATAAGATTGAGATCCGGGTGAGGGAAAATGGAGCCAGCTTAGATAGTCTGAAGGTAAGTGATATTCAGGCGTCCATTAACTTGGATGGAAAGAAGGCAGGCAGTTATCAGATACCGGTGGAAGTAGTTTTGCCGGATGGCTATACATTGGTAAGTGAGATCAACACAGATGTAAAATTGTCAGAGACCACAGAGGTAACGATACCAGGAGAGTAGAGGTGTTTTTATGAGAAGCTGTAAAGTACAGGTAAAAAATCCGACAGGGCTGCATCTACGGCCAGCAGGTAATTTGTGTAAAGAAGCATTGAAGTACAAATCAATGGTTACTTTTAATTTTAACGGTGGGACCGCGAACGCGAAAAGCGTGCTGAGTGTTCTTGGGGCCTGCGTAAAATGTGGCGATGAGATTGAATTAGTATGTGAAGGGGAGGATGAGGAAAAAGCGTTAGAGACATTGACTAGCTTTATTGAGTCGGGGCTTGGAGAATGAAAAAATTTATGAGTAAGGAGAACGAAGCAGGAGGAAAAAATGAAGAAAAAAGTTTTGTGTGTAATGCTGAGTATGACTTTGTGTACTTCCATGATCCTGGAAGTCGGTGCAGCCGTTGCAGCTGACCCACAGGCACAGGAGGAACAGCAGGAAACCGAAGAAAAGACAGACTTGCCTAGTACAGACGAGGAGACTGAACAGGGTGAGGAGAATGAAACAGAAGAGACAACTGTACCTGTCGAGGAGGATGACACTGACTTTGGAACTGACGAGGAGGTGGAGCCTACTCCGACAGAAAAGCCTGAGGCAGAGGAAGAATCCGTTCAGGAAGAGACTGTGACTGAAATTCGTACGGATGGACTAGTACATAAGCATTTGGTGGATTCGCAGGGAATTGTATCTGGCGACGATGTGGAATGGGTACAGGATGAAAACGGAAATTATCAGTTATACTGTCATGTGGATGGTTGTGATTCTGCATATTTTACAGCGAATGACGGTATCGTGGGAGTCCAATCCGCAGAAGGAACTTCCTATTATTATTTTGATCAGAATGGATATATGGTGACAGGCGCGGCTGAGATACAGGCATCAGATACCGGCCTTCCCAAAGAAGACGGAATTTATTATTTCCTCGGCGTGGGAGAAAATAATTCAGACGGAGTGATTGAGACGAGCAAGGTGGCCTTGATGTCCGCAAGTATCTCACCGATGGATTCTCAAGTGGGGACACTTCAGAACGGCTGGAAATGGACGCCGGATAAAGCTACTGGAAAGAGTCACTGGTATTACTATGATGAGAGCGGTAAACGTCTGTCTTTGGACGAGTTGAAAGCAAAACAGAGTGATCCTGGAAATACAATTTTTGAGATTGGTGGCCAGTACTATGCATTGACCGATGAATGTGTTCCTCAGACTGGACGCTTTGCAGTGAAAAATCCATATAATGGAAAGAGCAGTTATTTCTACGGCAGTGAAAATGCGGATGAGAATGGCTACATCGGATTTCTGATGAAGGGTTGGGTATATCTTCCGACAAAGGTTTCTAGTGGAGCGATTGCATCCCGTTATCAGTACTATGGATTGTCAGTCGGCGGCGCTGAGCTGAATAAACAGACTAACGGTAAGTACTATAAAGGTTCTGAGTATATGTGGAACCAGACGATGTATGAACTGCGTCAGATAGAGCAGTGTGTCAATGCTCCGGACAGAGATATGGGAGACGACCCCTGGTATTTTCTGACCAAGGGAGGTTATGTGGAGCATGATAAATTAGTAAAGGGAACATTTAACCGTCCGGGTAAATACTACGGTGTGAACAATAAAGGTCGTCTGTACCGCGGTGTTCTGGGAAAAGTAAAAGATTCCAGCGGAAAGTGGAAAACTTATTGCTTCTCTTCCTCCGGAGTGCGGGCTAACTATCGGAATATCTGGGGAATGGTTCCTAAGACCAAGGATTGGTATTATTTTGGAAACGATTATGCACAGGTGATTAAGACTGGTTGGCAGAGTATCACTTTGAAGAGCGATCCGAAACGTGTATGCTGGGCATACTATTATAAGAGCGGAAGCGGATATGGCAAGATGAAGATGAATGGCTGGCAGGGTTCACGTTATATTAAGTCCAACGGTGTGATGGCATCTGGTGTGTATAAGGTTGGAAGTACACTGTACTATTTTAAACCGTCTACCAAGACAAAATGCAATGGACAGATGGTCAAAGGCGGCTGGATTAAGAGTGGAAAATGGAAATACTATGCGTATCCCACCGGCAAGCTCTACAGAGGATGGCATACCATCAACGGAAAGAATTATTATTTCAATTCTGAAAAAGGCATTATGATGACTTATAAAAGCAGGCAGTATACAGGCTGGAAATCGGAGCTGAAAGGAAAATGGGGTTATGCAGATGGTACCGGTGTATGGCAGACTGGATGGGTAAAGACCCATCTGGGAGAAAAAGAAGGCGATGGCCTGCGCTATATCGACCCGTCCAACGGAAAATTTGTGAAAAACAAATGGAAAACCATCGACGGTTTGAAATTCCACTTTAAAGCCGATGGATGGTTGAAACTGGACGTGAGCGATGAAATCAAAGGGCCGTACAGCGTCCAGGTAAATCGTACAACCTGTGTTATGACAATTTACAATGCGAGTGGTACGACACCAGTAAAGGCAATCCGTGTATCTGTAGGAAAAGCAGGCACGCCGACGCCTACAGGAACCTATCGTCTGAATCGCGCTGGAAGATGGCAGCTTCTGATGGGACCGTCTTATGGACAGTATGCGAGTCATGTGGTAGGAGCAGGACAGGGCGGAATTTTTGTACATTCTGTGGCAGGGTCTGCACCAAACAGCTACAGCCTTCCAGCGGCAGAGTTTGACCTGTTAGGACAGCCGGCATCACATGGTTGTATCCGTACAAATGTGAGGGATGCTCTCTGGGTATATACGAATTGTAACGGTGCCACAATTCATATTGGCGATAACCTGAGAGATCCACTGGGTAAACCAGGTTGGATTTGGATTCCGGGCAGCCAGAATTATGATCCGACGGACCCAGCAGTATAAAGAACGGAAACCTAATAAAAAGTAAAGAAAATAAAAATCTCCGGTAGGAAATTCCAGCCGGAGATTTTTTATGTAAAAGGTAGTTCACTGCAAAACAGCGTTGTGGCGGCGCGTAAAGTGGGACTGTGCCCCTCAAAAATTGAGGGGAAGGGGAAATTGAAGTGGGCTTGCCCACTTTGTTCAGCAGATTGGAGAGATGAAACAAGCTTGTTCACTTTTTAACTTGCGTGGACTTTGAAAATCTCCTATAATAGTGAGAAAAGAGTCAAAGAAGGTTATTGAGATGCAAAGTAAAATTCATTCTCTGATTTATCCAAATCAGAATGGTAATCAGTTGTTTATTATGAGGGAAGATTTACTGCCATTTTCTCTGGGCGGAAATAAAGTTCGGATAGGGCAGGAATTTTTTGACGATATGACAGAGCAGGGATGTGACTGTATGTTGGTCTATGGAAATAGCCGTTCCAATCTGTGCAGAGTGTTGGCAAATCTGTGCTGGACAAAGGGAGTTCCTTGTTTTATGATAAGTTCCCGGGAAGAGAATGAAGAGAGGATTGAGACGAACAACAGCCGTCTGATGAGGTGGTTAGGAGCTGAAGTGATTCCCTGCGAGAAGGACCAGATCGCTGAGACAGTGGAGGAGACTATGCTCAGACTTAGAAAGCAGGGATATCGCCCTTATTATATTTATGGGAGTAAATTTGGGACTGGCAATGAGGGAGTACCGGTGGGAGCCTACGTGAAGGCTTACCAAGAAATTTGCGAGTATGAGGCAGAGAGAGGAATTCACTTTGACTATATTTTCTTTCCATCGGGGACTGGTGCGACTCAGAGCGGATTGGTAGGCGGTCATCTTTTGAGAAAAGACTGCCGGAAAATTATCGGAGTGATGATTTCTTCTCGAGAAAAAGAGAGAGCGGAGCGAATTATTTGGGAGGGAATTGAGAGCTATTTTCAGAAAAACAGATTACCATTGAAGTCGGAGGACAGAGCGCAGATACATCTCTTAGATCAGTATAAGGCCGGAGGTTACGGGAAGTACAACCAGGAGATTCTGAACCAGATCAGGGAAGAATTCTGTAGAAATGGAATTCCGATGGACCCTACCTACACCGGCAAAGCATTTTGGGGAATGAAAAACTATTTGGAAGAGAAAGAGATTAGGGACAGCAATATCCTGTTTATCCATACAGGAGGGACTCCGTTGTTCTATGATAATCTGGGAAATGAGGGTTGAGAACATGCTAGTGTCGATTGTAATTCCGTGCTATAACTCAGAGGCCACGATTCGAAAAGTGGTGGAGATGGTGATGGAAGAATTTCAAAAGATGGAAGGCTATGACTGTGAATTTGTACTGGTGAATGACTGTTCCAAGGACCGGACGTTTCATGAAATACAAAAACTAGGCGAGGACTATCCCCAAGTCAGAGGGATTAACCTGATGCGAAATTTTGGACAACACAACGCGCTTATGGCAGCGATGAATTATACGAAAGGGGATTATGTGTTGGGAATGGACGATGATATGCAGACCCATCCCTCTCAGATACACAAATTGATTGAGAAAATGGAGGAAGGCTATGATCTTGTCTATGGCTGCTATCCGCAGAAGAAAAATTCCCTGCTGAAAAATTTTTCCAGCAAATTGAACGAAGTCAGCTCTAGAATCTTGTTGGGTAGACCTAAGGAGATTGTCTCTAGTAATTTCTGGATGATTACCAAGGCTGTCCGGGATGAGGTTGTGAAATATACCAGCTTTAATCCGTATGTGGACGGAATTTTCTACCGAACTACTCATAACATCGGAAATGTAGAGGTGGAGCATTTCAAGCGAGAAGTAGGAACCTCCAACTATACATTGAAGAAGCTGATACGCCTCTGGTTGGCCTATTGGAACTACTCTGTGATTCCTCTTCGGATTTCTTCTGTCTTGGGCGGCATTTCAGCATGTGGTGGCTTTCTGGCAGCTCTTGTGATTGTGATACGTAAAATTTTAGACCCAGGCATTGTCGTGGGGTGGTCCTCTACGATCTGTATTATGGTCGTGTTCTTTGGATTGGTGCTCATGGTACTGGGGATTATCGGTGAATATCTGGGAAAGATTATTCTGTCTTTGAATAACACTCCTCAGTATATCGTCAGAGAGACAGTGAATATAGAAGAGAAGGATGGTGCGGATTGAAGAGGATAATGATTCTCGGAGCGGGCATTTATCAGGTACCGCTGATTCAAAAAGCGAAGGAGATGGGATTGGAGACCATCGTTGTGAGTATTCCCGGAAATTATCCGGGATTTGCCTTTGCCGATAAGGTTTATAAATTGGATACCAGAGATCAAGAAGCGGTACTCAGAGCAGCCCAGAGAGAAAGGATTGACGGTATCTGTACTTCTGGAACCGATGTGGCAGTGGTTACGATTGGCTATGTGTGTGAGAAGCTGGGACTGCCTGGAATCTCATATAAGGCAGCGAGGACAGTCACAGATAAGGCCAGAATGAAAGCAGCTTTTGCTGCGCGAGGTGTCTCCGGAGCAAAGTTTTTCACAGCCGCAAGCTCGGAGGAAGCGAAAGCAGCCGCGGGGCATTTGGGATATCCCGTGGTGATAAAACGGGTGGACAGCTCTGGGAGTCGCGGCATTACCCTTGTGTCCGAGGAGCAGGGCGTAGAGAAAGCCTATGAAGACGCCATGAGAGGGTCCAGGTGTCCTTATGTGCTGGTGGAAGAGTGTCTTACAGGAACAGAGATTGGTGTGGATGGCTTTGTGCGAGACGGCAGGCTGGTTTTTTTGGAACCCCATGAGAAATTTGTATTCCAGGGAGAAAAAATCACGGTGCCCATGGGACATGGCTTTCCTTATCGGGGCAGCGAGGCACTGAGGAAGGAGATTAAACGGCAGATACAGCTGGCAGTGGAGGCGACAGGGATGGACCAGTGCCCTGTGAATGCGGATGTGTTTGTGAAAGGGGAAAAAGCCTGGGTGATCGAAGTAGGCGGACGGACAGGCGCGACCTGTATACCAGAACTGATTGAAAGGTACTGTGGCTTTAATTTTTATGAAAAAATGATATGGAATGCGTTGGGAGAAGACGTCCGGTTTGAACAGGAGGGCCATAAGCCTTGTATGGCGAAGTTATTGATGAGCCCGGTCAACGGGAAGATCACGGCTGTCTATGAAAAGAATCTGGAAAAGATACGTATGGCTGGGACGGAGGTGGCCTTAGACTATGTCGTGGGAGATGCTGTGACGGCTATGGCCAATGGGACAGACCGTATCGGCCATGTCATTGCGCAAGTAAATTCAGAAAGTGAGCTGGACAACATCATAGAGGAAGTGCAGCGGTGTGTCGCTGTCAATGGAAAAACACTGGAGGAGTTATGGAAAGAATCAAAGATTATATCTTGTTGCATTTGAATATCATGCTTTTTTCTTTTACCAGTGTGTTCTCAAAATTGGCTTCTAACTGTCTGAACAGAGACGGTATCCGCAGTCTTTGGCTGTACATCTTTTTGTTTTTGATGCTTTTAAACTGCTTTGTCTATGCGTTGGCATGGCAAAAGGTAATTAAAAAATTCGAGTTGAATGTGGCGTATGCGAATCGAAGTATTTACCTGATTTGGAGCCAGGTATGGGCGGTGGCAATCTTCCATGAGAATTTAACTGTGAGGAATATCGTAGGCTTACTGATCGTTTTTGCGGGCGTTATAATTGTCAGTACGCAGACAGGCGGGAAGGAAGGGGAGAAGACCGTATGAATGTTTACATGCTATTGATGTTTGGAATGACGTTTTTGACCGCAATCTCCCAAGTGCTGTTGAAAAAGAGTGCCAATCAGACATATAAAAGCTGGATTTATGAGTATCTGAACTGGCGGGTAATTGTGGCATATGGTATTTTTTTCGGAGTGCTGCTGGTGAATACCTACGCCTATACGCAGGTGGATATGAAATATGGCGCTGTGATTGATACGTTTAGCTATGTGTTTGTGATGGTGTTGTCTTGGCTTCTTCTGCGGGAACGGTTTACCCGCAGGAAAGTATTGGGAAACTTGGTTATCATGGTCGGAGTGCTGATCTATACGCTGCCGTGAAAATATGAAAAGACGAGGAATATTTTATACAAACAAATGCCGTATAGTCATCAACAGAGATGGCTACACGGCATTTGTTATTTTATGTAATAGGAAAGACCTTGTCACGCTAATGCGTGAGAGTTCTTTCCTATTACATAAACGCTCCGTTAAGGATGCGCACGCCGCAAAGAGGAATTTCACCGCAAAGCGGTGTTGCGGCAGCGCGCAAAATGAGTTACGCACCTCAAAAATTGAGGGGATAGAGGAGCTAAAGTGGGATCGCCCACTTTGTTATAGGAGCATAATACCTCTTTCTTCGGCGGATTTACGCATCTCGTCCGGCCAGATGGATACATGAACTTCCCCAATGTGCGCTTTTCTCAGGAAAAACATACAGATACGGGATTGACCGATTCCTCCGCCTATGGTATAGGGAAGTTCTTTGTTCAGAACGGCTTTTTGGAAATCCAGTTCCCGGCGGTCGTCACAGCCTGAGATGCTCAGCTGTCGGTCTAAAGACTCCTCATCCACACGGATACCCATAGAGGTAAGCTCCAATGCGATATCCAGAACAGGATAGTAGACCAAAATATCACCGTTTAATTCCCAATCGTCGTAATCAGGAGCACGCCCGTCATGGCGTTCCCCGTTGCTGAGTGTCTTTCCGATTTTCATCAGGAAAACAGCGCCTTTTTCTTTTGTGATTTTGTACTCCCGTTCCTTTGGAGTGCAGTCTGGATAGAGATCTAGAAGCTCCTGAGTGGTGATAAAGAAAATATCTTTGGGGAGGATTTCTTCTATGTAATCATATTGAATAGCCATATATTTTTCCGTCTTGCGGAGTACCTTATAGATGGTACGGACAACTTCCTTCAGAGTGTCCACAGTCCGGTTTTCTTTAGAAATGATTTTTTCCCAATCCCACTGGTCCACATAGACAGAATGGATATTGTCGAGATCTTCATCCCGGCGAATCGCGGTCATATCTGTGTAGAGGCCTTCTCCTTCAGAAAAACCGTATTTTTTCAAAGCGTAACGTTTCCACTTCGCGAGGGAATGGACGATTTCTGCAGTGTTTGTCATGTTTTTAATGTCAAAACTTACTGGGCGTTCTACACCATTTAAGTTATCATTTAACCCGGATTTAGGATCGACGAAGAGAGGTGCCGAGACACGTAGAAGATTCAGACGCTGAGCTAGAGTCTGCTGAAAAAAATCTTTGACGGTTTTAATGGCGACCTGAGTATCGTGCAGATTCAGCTCTGCATGGTAATCTTTGGGTACAGTAAAGTTTTCCAATTTGAACCCCTCCTATTCATTAATGGAAACATTATATCAGGAATTGAAAAGAATAGCAATTTTCTCTTGAAAGATTTATTGGAAATGCTAAAATAGATGGAGTCTGTTCAGATTAAGAAGAAAAAAAGATAGGGGGAAAGACATGAAAACGGAATTAAATTCAAGGCAATTTTACCGGACAGTGGCTGTACTGGTACTGCCGATAGCGCTTCAGAATCTGATCAACGTCGGAGTGACTTCCGCCGATGTCATTATGCTTGGGAGGGTCGGAGAAAACGCATTATCAGGTGTTTCCTTGGCCAATCAGGTATATTTCATTTTGTCACTGATCTATTTTGGATTGACATCTGGGGCAGCAGTGTTGACAGCCCAGTATTGGGGAAAACAAGATGTGCGGACAATTGAGAGAATTTTGGGGATTTCTTTGAGAGTAGGAATATATGCGGGACTATTGTTTACGGTTGTGGCCTGGCTTTTTCCGGTACCCGTGATGAAGATTTTTACCAATGAGCCTACAGTGATCGCCGAGGGAGTAAAATATCTTAAGATTGTTTCCTGCTCTTATGTGCTTTCAGGTATAACCTGTGTGTATCTGAGTATCATGAGAAGTGTAGAGAGGGTAATCGTCGCCACAGTGGTATATTTAATCTCACTGATCGTCAATGTTGTCATCAATGCGATTTTAATATTTGGCCTTTTAGGTGCGCCACAGCTCGGTAGCCAAGGAGCAGCAGTGGGTACTCTGGTAGCCAGATGTACGGAAATTCTTCTGGTTATAATCTATGCCAGAAAATTCAATGATACAGTCAAAGTTCGTTTTCGTGATCTGTTGGAGAGAAGTCCTCAGTTGATGAGCGATTTTAGAGTCTACGCGGTTCCTGTTTTGCTGAATGAATTGGCCTGGGGATTGGGAATGGCAATGATCTCAGCGATTGTGGGACATCTGGGCAGCGCCGCGGTGGCAGCGCATTCCGTGACGCAGGTTAGCCGGCAGCTAGCTATGGTTGTTGGGTTTGGAGTGGCAAGCGCCACGGCGATTCTCTGCGGAAAAGCGATTGGTGAACGCAAAGAGGAACTTGCGAAGGAATATGCCCGGAGACTCACCCGGCTATCCATCGTCGTAGGAGTCTGCGGCTCTTGTGTAATTCTCGCAGTTCTGCCGCTGCTTCACAGAGTGATGAATCTGACGCCTCAGGCCAGGTCTTATTTGACGGTGATGTTTTTCATTATGGCTTATTTTGTGATTTTCCAAACCTTGAACAGTACTTGGATTGTGGGAGTTTTTCGGTCTGGGGGAGATACGAGGTTCGGATTGATTTTGGATTCGGCGGCTCTCTGGGGTGTTTCCATCGGTGTGGGAGCGTTTTCTGCCTTTGTGCTGAAGATTCCCATGCCTTGGGTGTATATGATTTTGTGTGCGGATGAAGTGATTAAGATGCCTTTTTCGTGGAAACGGTATCGTTCTTACCGCTGGCTGAAAAATATCACACGCTAAATTAGAGCTGTATTCATGCTAGAATACCCTGTGGAATAGTACTGTGCGAACGGCAGTCTCTCGGCTATAGCTTCTCGGCGACAAAAAGGGGCTTTTCTTTTTAGAATGAATATGCTATACTCTTTTCTACAAGATATTGTTAGGGGAGATTATGAAAAATCTATATATTGTGTTTGAAAGGAGCAATTATGATTTACATCATCAAGAAAGACGGAACCCGGGAAGAATTTAACGCTGAGAAAATAGTGACGGCTGTCAATAAATCCGCAGCCCGTATTCTCTATAAATTTTCTGAAGAAGAAAAAGAATTTATCTGTTGTTTTGCCACTGAGAAGGCGGAATCTCTGGGGAAAAAAGAAATTCCCATCCAGGATATGCATAACATTGTGGAGGGAGCGCTGGAAAGGGTGAATCCAGCGGTGGCAAAAAGCTACAGGGATTATAGAAATTATAAGTTGGATTTCATTCATATGATGGATGATGTGTATACGAAGAGCCAGGCAATTCGTTATATTGGGGACAAAAGTAATGCGAATACGGACAGCGCGTTGGTGGCGACCAAGAGGAGTTTGATTTTTAATGAGTTGAACAAGGAACTCTACCGGAAATTCTTTATGAACCGCAACGAATTGCAGGCGTGTAAGGATGGATATATCTATATACACGATCAATCTGCGCGTCTGGATACCATGAACTGCTGTCTGTTTGATGTGGCTACTGTTCTGAAGGACGGGTTCGAGATGGGAAATGTCTGGTACAATGAGCCAAAGAGTTTGGATACGGCGTTTGACGTGATGGGGGACATCGTATTGAGTACTGCGGCTCAGCAGTACGGAGGCTTTACGGTTCCTGAAGTCGACAAAATTCTAGCTCCTTACGCCCAGAAGAGTTATGAGAAATATATTGAGGAGTATATGAAGTATTCAGATCCTTCCTGGGAGGGAAGAGAAGAACGTGCAGTGGAGTACGCGCTGGACAAAGTGAAAAGAGAGTACGATCAAGGCTGGCAGGGAATTGAGTATAAATTGAACACGGTTGGCTCTTCCCGCGGGGACTATCCGTTTGTGACAGTGACCCTTGGCTTAGGGACAGAGCCGTTTGAAAAGATGTGCTCGATTTCTTTGCTGAATGTGCATAAAGATGGTCAGGGCAAAAAAGGACATAAAAAACCGGTGCTGTTTCCAAAGATTGTATTTTTATATGATGAGAACATTCATGGGGAAGGAAAGTGCTGTGAGGATGTGTTTGAGGTGGGCTTAGAATGCTCTGCCAAGACGATGTATCCAGACTGGCTCTCTATGTCCGGAGACGGCTATATTGCCAGTATGTATAAAAAGTACAAAAAGGTAATCAGCCCTATGGGCTGTAGAGCGTTCTTGAGTCCTTGGTATGAGAGAGGTGGAATGAAGCCGGCAGACGAGAAAGACGTGCCGGTATTTGTGGGAAGATTTAATGTGGGAGCAGTTAGTCTGCATTTGCCGATGATTTTGGCCAAGGCCCGCTCGGAGAGCAGAGATTTCTATGAAGTATTGGATTTCTATTTGGAAATGATACGAAATCTCCATATCAGAACCTATGAGTATTTGGGACAGATGAGAGCGTCCACGAATCCACTGGCATATTGTGAAGGTGGTTTTTATGGAGGACATCTTCAGCCCCATGAGAAAATTGGGAAGATTTTAAAACCGATGACTGCTTCTTTTGGAATTACGGCTTTGAATGAGCTTCAAGAACTGTACAATGGAAAATCTATCACAGAGGACGGCCAGTTTGCTCTGGAAGTGCTAAAATATATCAACGATAAGGTGAATCAGTACAAAGAGGAAGACGGCTATCTATATGCGATTTATGGGACACCGGCGGAGAGCCTCTGCGGTCTTCAGATTGAACAATTCCGTAAGATGTACGGTATTGTGGAAGGGGTTTCGGACCGTCCATATGTGAGCAACAGTTTCCACTGTCATGTGACAGAAGATATTACTCCCATCGAAAAGCAGGACCTGGAAGGGCGATTTTGGGAGCTGTGCAATGGTGGAAAGATTCAGTATGTGAGATACCCGGTGAGTTATAACAAAGAGGCGATTCGCACATTGATTCGGCGTGCTATGGCCTTGGGATATTATGAGGGTGTGAACTTGTCTTTAGCCTACTGTGACGACTGCGGGCATGAGGAGTTGGATATGGATGTATGTCCAGTCTGCGGGTCCAGTAATCTGACCAAAATTGACCGGATGAACGGGTATCTGTCCTACAGCCGTGTGCATGGTGATACCCGCCTCAATGACGCGAAGATGGCGGAGATTGCCGAGAGAAAATCCATGTAGGAGATTTAGGAAAGAACTTGTCACGCTAATGCGTGAAAGTTCTTTCCTATAACAGAAATCTTCCGTAGGATTCTTTTTTACTTTTTGTATTTTATATAGTTGCAGACTAGCATGGCAAGCTTAAAGGTTAAAGCATCTTCAAAAGTTCGGATGTCCAGTCCGAACTTTTTTTCTAATTTCTCAAAACGGTAGACCAGAGTGTTTCGATGGACATAGAGTTTCCTGGAGGTCTCTGACAGATTCAGATTGTTTTCAAAAAAAGTCTTAATTGTGATCAGAGATTCTTCGTCCAGGGAATCCAGAGTCTCTTTCTTAAAGATCTCATCTATAAACATTTCGCAGACAGATACCGGAAGTTGGTAGATCAGCCGTCCAATACCTAGCTGGCTATAACCGAAAGTATTTTTATCGCTGTAGAATATTTTTCCTACTTCAAGGGCTGTCATAGCTTCCTTATAGGCGCTGGGGAGGCTGACCAATTCATCTACAGGGTTGCTGTATGAGACCCAGGCCTTCGTCATGGCCTCCATATTGAGCATATCTACGAGCATCCTGGCAGTGTCACGGAGTGTCTTTTGGCTGTCTGTGGACTGGAGTTCACGAACTAAGACTACGTTTTGATCGTTTAAAGTGGTGATGAAATCCTTTGTTCTGGCTGAGAAAATGTTTTTCACCATTGTAATGACATCTTCTCCGTGCGCTTGTTTCGTCTCAATGATAAAGACTGCTCGCCGGCAGCTAGTAGAAATATGAAGCTTTTTGGCGCGGTTGAAAATATCCATTGGTGCGTAATTTTCTAGAAGAAGGTTTTGCATGAAGACATTTTTATCAGTTTTTTCCCTGGAAGCTTCCAGAAGAGTGGCGATTTGACACACGGCCAATTCGCCGATGGTGTGTGCGGATGGTCCCTCTCCCCATACGATCAATATGTATTTTAAAGTATCTGAGAGCAGAATTTTATAGAGATGAGACGAGGTGTTAGCGAGGCTGACAATGGAGTCGTTTTTTAGGAATTCCTGAATTTTTTTTGAGGCGGGCAGACGGCGGTTGGCGGTGGTCAGATATATTTTCTCGTCTGTGGTGAGAAGACAAAAATCTAAATGGCTGATTTCCTTCCATTCTTCTAAAGTTTTTTGTAAGGTCTGATATAAGCTCACGAAGTTACGTCCTTTCTGTGGTTTGTGTTAACGTGGGGTGTCTCATTATTATACCATGACGGAACCCTCTGCTGGCAAGGGGCTATTGGAATAAAGAGGGAGAAAAGCCCACTCCAAGGAACAGAAAAAAGAGGACCGCCGCAAAAGCGGAAGCCCTCTTATCATACAGCGCAAGAGTTTTATTAGTTGGTGATAGTCTGCTCAGTCTCTTTGTCGAAGAAATGAGCCTTTTCCATATCAAATGCAAACTTGACAGGATCACCGGTCTTGGCAGTAGTACGCGGATCTACACGGGCGGTAACCTGTGTGTCAGCGATGTCGAAATACAGGAATACTTCTGCACCGAGAAGCTCGTATACTTTTACGGTGGATTCCATGACTGTACTTGGGGAAGAAGCCAGGAACATCTCAGAATCATGGATATCCTCTGGACGGATTCCCAGAGTTACAGTCTTTCCAATGTAGCCCTGATCTTTTAAAATAGTGGCTTTTGCCACGGGAACGGTAATATCGTATCCTCCGACAGTGGCGATGACATCGTTTCCTTTCTGGGAAATAGTGGCATCCAGGAAGTTCATCTGCGGGGAACCCATGAAACCAGCAACGAACAAGTTACCAGGCTTCTGATACAGATTCTGAGGTGTATCTACCTGCTGAACTACACCGTCCTTCATCACGACGATTCTGGTACCGAGGGTCATAGCCTCTGTCTGGTCATGGGTTACGTAAATAATGGTAGTTCCCAGTCTCTGATGAAGTTTGGAGATCTCGATACGCATCTGAACACGCAGTTTTGCATCCAGGTTGGACAAAGGCTCGTCCATCAGGAATACTTTTGGCTCACGTACGATTGCGCGTCCCATGGCAACACGCTGTCTTTGACCTCCGGATAGAGCTTTTGGTTTACGGTCAAGCAGTTTCTCCAAATCCAGAATCTTTGCGGCTTCACGGACCATTTTGTCAATCTGATCTTTTGGAACTTTTCTCAATTTCAGTCCAAACGCCATATTATCATATACTGTCATATGAGGATACAACGCGTAGTTCTGGAATACCATCGCGATGTCTCTGTCTTTGGGCTCTACATCGTTTACTACTTTATCACCGATTTTCAAGGTACCGCTAGTGATGTCTTCCAGGCCGGCGATCATACGAAGAGTTGTAGATTTACCGCAGCCAGACGGACCAACGAAAATGATAAATTCTTTGTCTTTGATTTCCAGATTAAAATCCTTTACAGCTTCAAAGCCGTTGGGATAGGTTTTGTTGATGTGAGATAAAGATAAACTTGCCATTTTATATTCCTCCAATAAAATTCTTTTTGTTACCTGTCTTTCATATCTGTAACCAGTATATAAGAGAGTGGCTTTGGAATCTAGATTCGAAACTTACAAAGATTTTTGAGGTTTCTGGTCAGTTTGACGAAAAACACCTGGACTTTATCTTTACGGTATCTGCTCTGGGATGGTATAATGATTGCAGCAATTGATGTAGATGTATGGGAGGTTTTTCTATGAAAGAAAAAATGACAAAAATTTACGCTAAAGGAAATAAGAATATTATCTTACGGGTGACTCCGGGACATTTTGTGACTCCACAGTCTCATATCACGCATTATCTGGACATGACAACTATGCGTTCACGTGTCTCTGAGGCTCAGGCTGTAGCGAAGGAACTAGCCAATAAGTATCAGGTATCTACGCCGGTAGACACCATTGTATGTATGGATAGTCTTGAAGTGATAGGGGCTTTTTTGGCAGAGGAATTGACAAAGGCAGGGGTTCATTCTATGAATGCACATCAGACAATCTATGTAACCTCACCAGAATTTAACAGTCAGGGACAGATACTGTTTCGTGACAATATTCAGCCGATGATTAAGGGGAAAAACTGTATTATTTTGATGAGTTCTGTCACGACTGGAAAGACACTGCAAAGCGGAATAGAGAGTATTCTCTACTATGGGGGCGTTATTCGAGGTGTGTCTGCTATTTTCAGCGCAGTGAGCAAGGTAGCTGGTGTGGACGTAGATTCTATTTTCAGACAAAAAGATATACCGGATTACTGTACCTATAAGAGTCGTGAGTGCAAGTTGTGCAAAAATCTGGTAAAGATAGATGCCTTGGTGAATAGTTTTGGCTACACCAAAATCTGAATATCTATTCAGAATTCAGAAAGGACAAGTCTAGCTTAATGACACGATCCATAACCGTGGGAACGTAAGCCTGATAGCTGTAGGCGGCTGACTCAAACAAAAGATATAAAGTGTCTCCGTCTACATAGATTTGTTCCAGTTGGCAAGGAAAGAGGTAATTATATTCGGCTTGGTGATCTCTCAGGGACTCTGCCAGGAGATGGTTAAATACCCGGAGACTTGACGGGAATACTCCGTAGGACTGGGAGATCAGAAGTTGGTCGCCGTAAAAGGCGATTCCCTGTGCCTTTCCTGAGATCATAGTAATATCTTCAGCTACGGGAACTTTCATATTTAGGCCCCATTCTCGGTCTAGCTGTTCCACGAGTCCGCCGTCTTCTCCGATGGCAAATTTTTCAATGACGCTGTCTGCGTCCGTAGTAAAAAATCCCACATAGAGAGCTTTATCGTAATAAGTCAGAAAAGAATCCCGGGTGATGCCGTAGAGAAAATATTTTTGCGTGTACTTAAGAGGGGATTTTGTCTCCTCAAAGGAGTAGGCTTCTAATTCTTTCAAAGAATAATAGTTGGCCTGGGCGACACCACGTTCTCTTCCAGCTACCCATAGGTTATGGTGAATAGGGTCATAGGCTAGGCCGCCTGCATGTGTTCTACCGGGAAGGACAATTTCTTTTAGAAATCGGTGGCTGTTCTTGTCCAGCATATAGAGGACGGAATTGTGTTCGCCAGTGTGACAGTACGCGCTGATAAAGAGATAGTCTTCTGTTACGGCGAGTCCCTGGGGAGTCATGGAAGTACAGAGAGCAGCTTGACCGGTCTGGCCAAAGTCAAGGGTGCGGGTGGCTTTCAGGCCAGGAATAATATAGGTGTCCCAATTTAAGTGATCGGTATTGTCTGAAAAAGCATACTCTTCAATGATCGGATTTTGACAGGCAATATCGGAGAACTGCTTCAGGGTATAAAGCGCTGCGTCAGTATTCGTATAGACCGCATCGGTTTTCGGCTCAGTTTTGCCGCGGTACAGGACAGTATAAGATACAAATATCCCTGAGGATACAAGGACAAATAGCAGATAATATGAAATTACTCGGAAGAATAGCTTCTTTTTTGACGTTTTTTTCATGGATACCTCAGAGCAGTTTTGACAAATTTGCTATTATCATACTATATTTCATAGTCCGTGTACAAGTACAGAGGGAAACTAATTGGAAGTCTGAATTGTAATATTGTTGCAGTTTAGGTCTCCAATATCTCACAAAGCACGTTACTGCTCACGACCCGCAAATGAGTGAACAGTAACGTAATATTAAGATCATTCCTGTATATTTTTGCCGGAAATGAGAAAAGCTATTACTATGATTTTTGAGAGGAGTGTGTATGATGAACGGCAATGCAGAGCTTTTAAATTTCATTTATCAAAATTCTCAGATGGGAACAGAAACGGTGCCTCGGCTTTTGGAATTAGTGAAAAACGAGAAAATGAGGGCTCATCTACAGAATCAATTGAAGGGTTATGAGGACTTTCAGAAAAAGGCTCGAAGTCTTCTTCAGAAGCATGGATGTGAAGAAAAAGAGTTGAGCGGTATGGAAAAGATGAAGACTTACCTGATGATGAACGTACAGACAATGATGGACAAAAGTGATTCTCATATTGCTCAAATGATGATTCAAGGTTCCACGATGGGAATCACAGACGCAGTAAAAAAACTTCACGATTATTCAGATGCAGAGAAAGAGATTCAGACTCTAATGAAAGATTTACAGGAATTTGAAGAAAAAAGTATTGAAAAATTAAAGGAATTTTTATAGGACGGAGGGGCTTTATATGCAGATTGTGTATAGCCCCTCTTTTTAAAACATCAGAATCATTCAATATGGCTATAAAACAATCATAAACATTCATAAAAAGTAAATGAATAACGTAAATATGAATGTTTATGAAATATTTACAAGAAAAAAGTGTAAAAATTGTGAATTAATATGATTGAAATTGAATGATTATGAATGTATAATAGAAACATAAAAGAACAGTGAAAGGGGACGTAAAGATGATCTACACAGTGACATTCAACCCATCTTTGGACTACATTGTTGCTGTAGAAAATTTTAAAGTAGGAATGACAAACCGTGCCAGTCAGGAACGGCTTTTGGCTGGGGGAAAGGGAATCAATGTGTCGACGGTTCTGAGCAACTTAGGAGTGGACAGTGTAGCTTTGGGGTTCACAGCTGGTTTCACGGGAGAAGAGATTCGTAAAATGGCAGAGAAGACAGGCCTTCGGACAGAGTTCATTGAAGTAGAGCAAGGGTTTTCCCGTATAAATATGAAACTGAAGAGTATAGAGGGGACAGAGATCAACGGGATTGGTCCTGTAATCTCGGAGAGTGAACTGCAAAAGCTGTTGAATAGATTAGACTGTCTGAGAGCTGAAGATGTGCTGGTTTTAGCAGGTTCTATTCCTGACAGTATTCCGGATTCCATCTATCGGGATATTATGGAGAGATTGAAAGGACGAGGGATTAACTTTGTGGTGGATGCCACCAGAGATCTTTTGATGAATGTATTGGATTGCCATCCGTTTTTGATAAAGCCAAATAATCATGAACTGGGTGAGATTTTCGGAGTGGAGCTAAATGACCGGGAGAGTGTCAAACCTTATGCAAAACAGATGCAGCAAAGAGGTGCACGGAATGTTTTGGTCTCCATGGCTGGAGCTGGAGCGGTCTTGCTGGATGAAAACGGAGAATACTATGAGACAGCAGCGCCGAAAGGAACTTTGGTCAATGGTGTGGGAGCAGGAGATTCTATGGTAGCGGGCTTTTTGGCGGGCTGGTTTAAAAGCGGTGACTACCGGACTGCATTTAAGATGGGAGTGGCAGCGGGAAGTGCCAGCGCTTTTTCTGAGTTTTTGGCGACAGGTGAGGAAGTAGAAAAAATTTACGAGTCACTGCAAAAGTGAAGGAGGGAGAAAATATGAGAATTACAGACTTGCTGGATTCTAAAAGTATTTGCCTGGAAGGAACTCCAGGTTCTAAAAATGAGGCGTTGGACCAGATGGTTGACCTAATGGCCAGAAGTGGGAAGATCAATGATTTAGAAGCCTACCGCAGACAGGTTTATTTAAGGGAAGAAGAGAGCACGACAGGAATTGGAGATGGAATAGCAATTCCCCATGGAAAATGTGACGCGGTGACGCGGCCAGGGTTGGCGGCAATGGTTGTGCGGGAGGGAGTAGAATTTGATGCTCTAGACGGAGAACCGGTAAATTTAATTTTTTTGATTGCTGCTCCAAATACGGAGGATAACGTCCATTTGGATGTTCTAAGTAAATTATCTGTCTTATTGATGGACGAAAAGTTTGTGGAAGATTTGAAAAATGCAAAGACAGTGGATGACTTTCTTCAGATCGTGGACGCGGCAGATGAGGAAAAACCGGATTTGGATGAATCGTTGTCGGCGGATACATCAGAAAAAGAGTCAAAAGAAAAGTGCAAGATTTTAGCAGTTACTTCCTGTCCTACTGGAATTGCACATACGTATATGGCTGCAGAGGGATTAGAAAAAGCAGCAAAAGCTCAGAATTGTTGGATTAAGGTGGAAACAAGGGGTTCTGGAGGAGCAAAAAACGTTCTCACGGAACAGGAGATTCAAGAAGCGGACTGTATTATCGTTGCGGCAGATGCGAAAGTTCCTATGGAGAGATTTCATGGAAAGCGTTTGATTGAATGTCAAGTATCCGATGGAATTAGTAAGGCAGACCAATTGATTGAGAGGGCAATTCGAGGAGATGCCCCTGTGTATCAGGCAGCGTCCGGGGCGGTCAGTGAACAAACTGCGGTTTCAGGTTCTTGGGGACACAAGATCTATATGCAGCTGATGAATGGAGTATCTCATATGCTGCCTTTTGTGGTGGGCGGTGGTATTTTGATCGCGTTGGCTTTTCTGATTGATGGTCTGAGTGTAGATATGGCTAGCTTGTCGGATGAAATGCGGGCAAACTTTGGAACGATCACACCTGCAGCGGCGGTGCTAAAAAACATTGGAGGAGTTGCATTTGGATTTATGCTGCCGATATTGGCTGGATTTATCGCGATGAGTATTGCGGACAGACCAGGACTGGCAGTGGGCTTTGTAGGAGGAGCAATTGCGGCCAATGGAAAATCTGGATTTTTGGGAGCGCTGTTGGCTGGATTTATCGCTGGATATCTGATTCTTCTTTTAAGAAAAGCTTTTTCAAAACTTCCAGAATCTATAGAGAAGATTGCGCCGGTTTTATTGTATCCACTCTTTGGAATTTTGTTTATCGGGCTGATTATGACTTTTGTCGTGGAACCGCCGATAGGTGCTTTGAATACAGCTTTGAATACTGGGCTCACAAATATGGGCGGAGCCAGCAAAGTGGTCTTGGGAATGATCGTGGCAGGCATGATGTCTGTGGATATGGGAGGCCCGTTTAACAAAGCGGCTTATGTGTTTGGAACTGCATCAATCGCTGCTGGAAATTATGATATCATGGCAGCAGTCATGATCGGGGGAATGGTTCCGCCGTGTGCGATTGCTCTGTCGACGTTGCTGTTCAAAAATAAATTTACAAAGGCTGAGAGGGAGTCAGGGCCTACCAACTTTATCATGGGGCTTGCCTTTATCACAGAAGGTGCGATTCCATTTGCGGCTTCTGACCCACTGAGAGTACTGCCTTCCTGTATTTTGGGGTCTGCTGCGGCTGGAGCTCTTTCTATGGCATTTAATTGTACTCTGATGGCTCCGCACGGAGGAATCTTTGTATTTCCAGTGGTTGACCATGCAGTGATGTATTTCTTGGCATTGATTGTAGGAACAGTGTTAGGAGCTGTGGCGCTGGGCTTGCTGAAGAAGAAAGTGGAGCAGTAAAACAAAAGTTTATGAGACTGTATGCCGCGGTGAGGTATTGAATGTCGGAGTAGTGGAGTGAAAAACTAAGGACGACATTTCAGCCTGACCGCGGCTTTCTATCTATTAAGTTAAGTAGGAAAAAAGCTGAAATAATTGTCTTTAGTATAAATAAAAACATCTTAATTGTAGACCATATAATATGAAAAAGTAATTGCTTTTGGTTGAATCTTTGGGAGATTACAGTTAAAATGAAAATAGAGGTGCGCAGAGCCAATGACTATGAGCGCTTAGAGGAGATTCTTTTGGCTGTGCGGGATCTATTTGGAGGAAGTGTGTGAATGTTAACTGAAAAGCGACAGGAGGAAATTTTAAGGCTTCTGACAGTAAAAGGCAGTGTGACTGTTCAGGAGTTGAAGGAACAATTACATGCATCGGAATCGACGATAAGACGCGATTTGAATCAGATGCATCAGGAGGGGGTGCTGGTTAAAGTATTCGGTGGAGCAGTCACAGCCGAGAAGAGAGTCAGTGCCAAAGACGAGCAAGTGGCATTCAGGGAGGAGAGGAACCAGGCCGAGAAGATCAAAATTGGACAGTATGCCGCTGGGCTGATCGGGGAAAATGATTTCGTCTATCTGGATGCAGGGACGACGACAGGATATATGATTCCTTTCATCAAGGAAAAGACGGCAACCTTTGTGACGAACGCAGTGTCTCATGGAATGCGTTTGGCACAGAATGGTTTTCGAGTAATTTTGATTGGAGGAGAGTTAAAGCTTTCGACAGAAGCGATTGTGGGAAACGAAGCCTATGTAAATCTTCAGAAGTACCATTTTACAATTGGTTTTTGGGGGACCAACGGGGTAGGACGAGAGGCTGGTTTTTCCACTCCAGACATCAACGAGGCAATGATTAAGCAGTGCGCGATGAAAAGGACTCAAAAGCGCTATGTGCTTTGCGATCATGAGAAGTTTTTACACACAAGTGCAGTCACTTTCGGCGAGTTTGAGGAGGCTACAGTTATCACGGATAAAGTCTTGGACAGCAGTTATCGCCATTGCGTTAACATTGTGGAATTAAGTGACTGAGAGCAGGAAAAGAGTTGTTACACGGACAAGATAAATACGCAAAAATGCTAATCAGATGCAATAAATTGCGAGGTAAATGGTAAAACTTCACAGAGAAGATTTCTTGACTTACATGATACAGAATGATACAATAACCACAGCTTAGTGGAAAGAGCTTTTCAGTTTAAGCGAAACAGATTTTTACTATAAATAAGAAAAAAGGAAAATATTATATGGAGACAGAACACTTAAATGATGAATTGGAAATAGATTTGATAGATCTTCTGCTATATTTGAAAAGGAAGATCTGGTTGCTTTTGCTGGGACTGCTGGCAGGGGTTCTGCTCTCTGCATTATTCACTTTTAAGATCGTGGAACCCATGTATGGAGCATCTTCTATGATCTATATGAGAGGAGCAGGAAATACAATATCATCTCTTCAGGATTTGCAGATCGGGGCGGAGCTGACAAACGATTACGAGATTATCTTTACCAGCCGTCCAATTCTTCAGGAAGTCATCGATGAGTTGAAATTGGACATGGACTATAAAGAGCTTCAGGCGAGAATAGAACTTTCCAATCCTACAGATACTCGAATCTTGAAAGTAGAATATAAGGATAAAGATCCTAAGATGGCTAGCAAGGTTGTCAATACGTTGGTTCAGGTGAGCATGGACAGTGTCAAAGAGATTGATGCAAAAGAGCCTTATTTGGTTGAGGAAGCAGTTGCTGACAATGAACCGGTATCCCCATCGCCGAAAAAGAATTTAGCGGTAGGTGCTCTGGCAGGATTGTTTTTGGTAGGTATGGTGTTAGTGATCCGTTATGTATCCAATGATAAGGTATGCGGAGAAGACGATGTGACGAAGGCTCTTGGAGTTCCGGTTTTCTGTATTATTCCAGAGAGTGCTAGTATGCTTTACAAAGGTCAGAAAAAACGGTAAGAGAGGACAGACGAAATGCAGGCGAAGATTGTATTACCCAATGAAGAGTTAGAGTACGGGGCAGCGGAAGCGATCAAGACTTTGCGTACAAACATCATGTATAGCGAGGATGTCAAAGCTATTATGCTGACCAGTACAATGCCCAGCGAGGGAAAGTCGACCGTTTCTTTGGAGTTGGCGAGGAGTTTTGCGGCATTAGGAAAGAACACGGTATTGATGGACTGCGACATGAGAAAATCCTATCTGGTGAGACGTCTTGGAATACAAGAGAAAATCCAAGGAGTGAGTGAATATCTGTCTAAACAGAGTATGAAAATTGTCTATCGAACTTCCGACCCGAATTTGTCGATTATTTTCAGCGGCAGTTATCCGCCGAATCCGTCGGAATTATTGTCAGGAATACGTTTTGAAAGTTTGATGGAGACGCTGAGAGATGCGTATGACTATATTATTGTGGATGCTCCGCCTATGGGAGATTTGGTGGATGGAGCGATCATCAGCAGACAAGTGGACGGTACTCTTTTAGTAGTGAGAAATGATTTCGTGAAGACGAAAGCTGTCAAGAAGGTAAAGCAGCAGATCGAACAGAACGGTGGAAGAGTTCTGGGAGTTGCCTTGAATAGAATTAAGAAGAATCAAAAAGGCGCTTACCCTTATGGGAAGAAATATTATAGTTATGAGTATAAAAAAGAGAAGTAGATTTTGGTTAAAAATTGCTGTTGTACTGCTAGCTGTTTTGATGGTGGCGATTGTCTTGTGGAAAATATGGCCTGACGAGGAGAAGAGCCAGGTAGAATCCAGTAATGAAAGGGCATACCGCCATATAGAAGTAGATGGTAAGCAATATGATTATAATACAAATATGCTCACGCTGTTATGCATGGGGATTGATACTACGGATGATTCAGAAGGTCAGTCAGATGTGATTGACCTGATGGTTCTGGACAGAGAGAATGAAAAAATGAAAATTCTTTCATTTTCTCGAGATTCTATGGTTCCTATCAGGATTTTCGATGCCAGTGGAAAATCCTTGGGTTGGGAGGAACAGCACTTAGCGCTGGCTTCCTCTTATGGTTCAACTCAAGAGAGGGGCTGTCTTTTGACTTGCGAGGCAGTTTCCAAACTGATATGGGATATCCCCATTGTATATTATGCAGGAGCAAACTTATCCGCATTTGAACAGTTCCAAGATTTAGTGGGAAGTTTTACGGTTCAGGTGCCGGATGATAGTCTGGCAAGTCTGGGAGAAGAGTATCAAAAAGGCAATACGGTGACGATCACTTCGGAAAACGCAGAACTCTTTGTGCGGTCAAGAGACACAGATGTGGACTTTTCGAATACGTCGCGTATGCAAAGGCAAAGGGTATATATCGATGGATACGTTCAGTCATTGAGGAAGCAATTGCAGGAGGACTTCAACGGCACAGTGACTAGGGCGACAGGTTTGTTGTCCCAGGTAGTGACGAATATCTCAATCGACGAAGTGTCAGATTTTGCGAAAATGATCATGGACTATGAGTTTTCGGCGGAAGAGGACTACATAGTGGTGGAAGGCAGTGAGAAAAAGGGCCTTTTCCACGATGAGTACCACATCGATGAAACCGAATTGCAGAAGTTGATACTGGAAACATTTTATACACAAAAATAATAAAAATAGGAGGCGCAATATGAGTAAAAAAGGCTTAGTAAAAATGATTGCAGGCTGTCTGGCAGTAGTGATGACCGCAGCTACAGTGATGGCAGCACCAAGTCCAACCAAGAACGGTGCAGTATCTCAGGATTTCACTTTTACTATCAATGGTGAGAAAGCTGACCCAAGTAATTATAAGGCTGAGTTTAAGACTGATTTGGAAGACTTAGGGTTGGACAAGGCAGTCTTAGATACAATCAAAGATATCAATAAGGACCCAGAAAAAGTAAAAGATATTCTGACAGATTCTAAAACTCTGGTGGCAGAGGATGATGACATTGATGTTTCTAAGTTAGAGATGCTGACACAGATTCAGGATTTGTCTATCGTGGACGCAAAGTCTGGTGACATCGTAAAAGATGCAAAAGATGTGACAATGACATGGGAAGTAACAAACCTGAAAGAAGGTATTGGAGAAGTACGTGTTCTGCATTACAGCACAACGAGAAACGTATGGGAAGTTCTGAAACCTGAGAAAGTTGATTTCCAGCAGAAAGCGATCACTCAGGAATTTGAAGATCTATCTCCGGTAGCAGTTGTCTATGTGCCGGCTGATGCAAAATAAAAGATTAAACTTATAATCCTGCAAAGAAAGCGGCTTTACCGTAGGGGTAAAGCCGTTTTTTTGTGTTTATAGGAAAGACGTTGTTGCGTTAATGTGAAAAAGAGAAAATCTTTCCTATTGATGGGTCTCTCATCGAGAAAAAATTTTTCTTAATATACAACTGATAATTCCGGCGATACCTAGCTTGAACAACAGATCAAACATAGAACCGTAGACCATGAGGGCTCCTCTGACACCAATCAGTGGGGCGGGAGTTTCCGGAACCATGAAAAACAGTATCTTGGCGGCGAAAGAACCGGTGCAGATTAGGATGAAAGAAAACATCCCACGGCCTGTATCTGATTTAAAACTGCGCCCTTGTCGGTTGCTGACTCTAGGACCGGAGGTAGCCCAGAGGAAAGAGATTATTTCGAACAGCAATAGAACTAGAGCGACTGCGACATAAGCGCCAAGTATATAATTGCGATCAGAGACTACTGTGGCGATGGCACCGTAAGTAGAATGGTTTGTCCAGAATTTATAGGCCATCAGACAAGTGATAAGGAACATTAAAATTAACGAAGCTGTCTTACATATCTTTTGGATAACTGAGCTGGTCGCTTTGACACTGGCATGCGCTGTCTTTTTTACGGGTGAGGCAAAATTAGGAATCCTGCGAGCTTTCTTTTTACGTTTGTCCCGGGACGGAGAAGCCTTCTGATAATTCTGTCGGGATTTGGGTTCTGAAGAGCGACGATAGTCCTTCTTCGTGTATCCAGATTTTGGGCTTCTTTCAGAGGGGGCTCGGTGAGGCTGAGAATAAATGTTTTCTGAAAAATTACTGTCGATTGAGGTCTTGTATGTAGGGTAATCATTTTGGTCATCGACGGGAATTTCTGGAAACTCTTCTTCGTAGGTGACTTCAAAATTTTCATCAAAAATATCTTTTCTATTTTTTGTGTCCATAAACTTTCTCCTTATACGTAGTTAGGGACTCTCGGAAATTCTTTTTTTCATCTTTACAGAGGATAAACATCATTTCATGAATTTGAGAATGAAACGATTTCGAGAGTATACGGATTTATTTTATAAGGTTATTCAGGCTGTTGCAAGGGAGATAACAAAAAATTTAGAAAGATATCAGTTTTTCTTTAGACTTATTAAAAGAGATTTTGTGTCCTGTAAGACGCTTAAATGAAGCGTACCAGGCGCTCCCGTCTTTTGACTAAGAACAGGAGCGCCCGGGTGGAACTTATTCAGCGGCCTTCTCGGCAAATTCCGTGTTTACCAGGTCTTCATAAGGCGTTCTTTCTTCGAGCTCATTTGCACCTTCGAGGATATCCTGTAGCAGATCAAAACTTTCCTTAGAGAAGATCAAATTATCAGCCCAAGTATCCTGGTCATAATATCGGGTAATAATAGTTGTGATGGTATTTAGATCAGTATCTGTGAATTGTGGTTCAATAACCTTGGCAATTTCCTCTGGAGTGTGATTCTGAACATAGTCCATACCCTTTTGGAGGGCATTTGTAAAACCTTGGATAATGTCAGGATTTTTATCTATATAACTTTGTTTGGCGGAAAAAGCGGTATAAGGAACGTAGCCGCTGTCTACTCCGAGGGAAGCTACGACATGGCCTTTTCCCTCTGCCTCAAGGCTTGTAGCGCCGGGCTCGAATTCAACAGTAAAATCCCCCTGTCCTCCGGAAAATGCGGCAGCTGTGGAGCCGAAATCAATGCTTTGGTCGATGTTTAAGTCATTTTCAGGATCGATTCCATTTTGTTTCAAGATATATTCAAATACCATCTCAGGCATGCCACCTTTTCTTCCACCGAGGACGTCACTGCCTTTTAAATCTTGCCAGGTAAAACCGGGCATCTCTTCTCGTGCTACTAGGAAATTACCTGCTCGCTGAGTGAGCTGAGCAAAGTTGACTACAGGGTCGTTCGCACCTTCTTGATAGGCGTAGACAGAGGCTTCTGCTCCCATGAATCCGATGTCAGCTTCACCTGATAACACAGCAGTCATGGTTTTGTCAGCACCAAAGCCTGTGACTAGAGTTAAATCAATTCCCTCTTCTTCGAAGTATCCATTCTCGATGGCCACATACTGAGGAGCATAAAAAATAGAATGTGCCACCTCGTTTAGAGTGACAGGAGTTAATTCTTCCTTAGACTCTGTGGAGGCCGGAGCTTCTGTAGGGGTATTTTCTTTTTCACAGCCGGCTAAACTTACAAGACATAAGCTACCTAGAGCTGCCCATGCAAACAATTTCTTTTTCATAAATTCCTCCTAAAAATATTACACAATTCTAATATATTATGGACCGGGAAAAAAGTGCTAGTATTATCTTTTGCCAGGTTAGAGGGCAGATGCAAAAACTGGTATGAATCGGAACTAAAAGAAATAATTTTTAAAAAAAGTGGTTCAGCCGTTGCTTTTTCGCGTATGCCCGTATTATACTGAGGAAAAGGAGAAAGGAGCAAGTACTATGATAAACGAAAAAGTAGCAGTGCTATTAAATCAACAGATTAATGCAGAGTTTTATTCTGCTTACTTGTATTTGGATTTTTATAATTTTTATGTGGAGCAAGGTCTGGATGGATTTGCAAATTGGTATCAAGTGCAGGCCCAAGAGGAGAGAGACCATGCAATGTTGATGATGCAGTATATGCAGAATAATGACTTGAAGGTCACACTAGAAGCGATTGAAAAACCCAATCTGAAATTGAGTGAAAATATGGACCCTCTGAGAGAAGGGCTGAAACATGAGAAGTATGTGACGGAATTGATTCACAATATCTACGATGCCGCATACTCGGCAAAAGATTTCCGCACGATGCAGTTTTTGGATTGGTTTGTCAAGGAGCAAGGGGAAGAGGAGACGAACGCAAACGATCTGATTAAAAAAATGGAATTGTTTGGTTCAGATCCGAAGAGCTTGTATATGTTGGACAATGAGCTGGCGGCACGTACCTATGCTGCTCCTTCACTGGTGCTGTAAGCTATGGGGGATGATGGTATGAGACCAGAGAATCGCGAATGTGACTTGGAGGAGACGATACAGACGAAATTGTTGAGAAAGCAGCTGTTTTATTCGCGGTTCACCTGTATCGCGGTGGTGGCGTTTTTGTTGATTTTTGCGGTGGCTTTGCTGCCGAAAGCGACGCGGGTTTTGAAAAATTTGGACGAGGTTACTTCTGACTTAAACGAGGTGGATTTCAGCGGTTTAGCGTTGGATACGGAAGAGAACCTTGAAAAAATCAATGAGTCTCTGGAAACTTTAGATATGGAAGCTCTAAATCATGCCATTGAAAATCTGGACGAGGTAGTGGATACTCTGAGTCAGGCTGTAAGGCCATTGACAAATTTTTATGAACGCTTTGGAAATTGAATCATCCGGGAAGCAGTTTGGCGCAAAAGGGAGATTCATGTTAGTAGGAGGATTGAGAGATGAAAATCGGTTTTATAGGATGCGGGAATATGGCTTCTGCTATGATTGGGGGAATTCTGGAAAAAGGAATTTGCAGTAAGCAGGAGATTATCGTATCCAACCGGACTGTGGAAGGTAACGAGAGAAGTAAAAAAAATCTGGGGGTGAATGTCACCTTAGACAATTGTCAGGTCGTGAGAGAGACGAAGACAGTCGTATTGGCTGTGAAGCCTCAGTTTTATGAGGAAGTGATCGCCCAGGTGAAGGGTTTAATTACAGAAAAACATGTGATTATATCGATTGCGCCTGGAAAGACCCTCAGATGGCTGGAAGAGAAGTTCGGCAAACCTGTAAAAATTGTGCGCACAATGCCTAATACACCTGCACTGGTGGGAGAAGGTATGACAGGCGTGTGCGCGAACTCCTATGTTCAGGATATTGAGATGGCAGGTATCAAAGAGATCTTAGGAAGTTTTGGAAGATATGAGGTAATTCCAGAAAGACTTATGGATGTGGTGGTGTCTGTCAGTGGCAGTTCGCCAGCTTATGTTTTTATGTTTATTGAGGCGATGGCTGATGCAGCTGTGGCGGATGGAATGCCCAGAGCTCAGGCGTATGAGTTTGCTGCCCAAGCAGTAATGGGAAGTGCCAAGATGGTCTTAGAGACTGGCAAGCATCCGGGAGAACTGAAAGATATGGTATGTTCTCCGGGAGGAACGACTATCGAGGCTGTTCGGCAGCTTGAGAAAGGAGGATTCCGCAGCTCTATTATTGAAGCAATGAAGGCATGCGTAGAGGTAGGCAGAAAGATGTGAGACAACAAAAAAGGTATGGCCTTTGTGGGGCGATACCTTTTTTTCCAAAATATATAACGGCAAAAAGCCTTTTCAAGGATTCTGAAAAGGTCCAAAAGTATGTTTAAATTATGATTCAGCGGAATTCATTTTCAGTTGCTCAATCTGCAGACGAATGTCCGCCTGGGCTTTGGGAGGCAGGCTAAGATAGTCTTCAAGGACAGCAAGATCTTCTTTGGTGAGTACATCTGCTGGAAGTTTTGCGGTAATTAAAGTATTTAGATCAACACCTAATATTTCAGCAATTGAGGAAGTTATTTCCAGAGAGGGAGAGCGCTGTCCATTTTCATAATTGCAGTAACTTTGACGCTGGATATGAAGTTTATGGCCCATATAAGCTTGTGTATACCCTCTTGCGGTACGTAGGACTCTGAGATTATTGGGAAAATCCGAAATGTTCATACCTTCTAACCTGTAATTCCTCTCAATTTACTTTCTTTAATATATTCTATATATGTAGATTATAGCAAGAAAAGATCGAAAAAACTCGAGGGGCAATAAAATGAATACATAAAATGTCTAAAAACCATGGAGGTTATTAAATGTGTAAATTATTAGAGCTTAGCCTGCGGTTAAGAAATAAAAAATGGTGGTTCTCTCGTGTTTTAGGAAATGTATTAATCCAAATTCCAGTACTTTATTCAAAGTGGATTGAATTCAGTATCCGTAAAGTTCAACTTCCAAATATCAGTGAAAGTCAACTGCCCTGATTGTGCTGGGGTTAAGCTGATATGAATGGGTGCTGGCTTAGGTAGCTATTGTGGAATTTCTCTGAGAATGTGACTTCTTCTCCCAGCCAGACAGGAGGCTGATAATTAAGAGCAGTCTGTTCGTCGGGGAATTCCACTTCAGCCAGCATAAGACCTTTGTGAGCGCCGTGGAAGATGTCGAGTTCAATTTGCAGGCCCATGTCTGCTGGTATTATATACCGTGTTTTTTTGATATATACACCGTCAGTTTTAGTACGCAAATGTTCATAGGCTTCTTTGGTCAGCGGTAGATTATATTCTTCTCTGGACATGAAGCCTTTGGATTTGTATGTCAAAAAATAAGAATCGTCCTGACGGCGGATTCGAACCACCGGTTTTGTGCAGAGGTATCCCTGTTCGATTTCGTGAAAGGGAAAGTCTAATTTTATTGTGTCTGTACAGTGAGATAATAAACTTTCCGGCAATTCTCTGATTAAAAATTTTCGTTCGATTTCCATAAGCATTCTCCTTCTTTAGTATTGACGTTCTAGTCATAAGTATACTGATTGAATTTGTAATATTCAACAAGTATTGTTTTATGTAATAGAAAAGACCTTGTCACGCTAATGCGTGAAAGCCCTTTTCCATTACATAAACGCTCCGCTAGGGATGCACACGCCGCAATAAGGCAGTACACCGCAAGGCGGCGTTGCGGCGGCGCGCAAGTGGGACTAAGCCCCTCAAGATTGAGGGAATGGGGAGTTGAAGTGGGCTTGCCCACTTTGTTTTGTTATAGGAAGAACTTTATTGCGAAATGTAAGGGCGTTCTTCCTATTCTCATATTTCGGCCTTCAGCCTTTGTAATCCCTGTTGTAATGAAAAAGTAGAGATGTTATAATATTGACAAATTTAGTGTATTCTTTCGATCATATGGGAAAGAATGGAAATATTGGATGAACGATGTATTTTCATATTTTGTGTCGAGGAGGAGCGGACGATGAGTAGAGTGTGTGTTTTTTTTGCGGATGGACTAGAAGAGGTGGAGGCACTGACTGTGGTAGATCTTCTGCGAAGAGCTAAGGTAGAGGTAACTATGGTGTCTATTCACGAGAAGGAAGAAATCTTAGGAGCCCATGGAATTAAGATTCAGGCGGATGCGAGGATGTCCCAGATAGATGATTATCAGGAGTTTGATATGGTATTTCTGCCGGGCGGAGGCACAGGTACGGACAACCTGGAAAACAGCGGGAAGGTCAAGGAGGTAGTCAGTGAATTCGCAAAAAAGGGTAAGAAGGTAGCTGCAATCTGTGCGGCGCCAAGGATTTTAGGTGGATTGGGATTATTGGAGGGTAGGAGATGCACTTCCTATCCTTCCGTGACAGATAGACTTCTCGGTGGAGTAGTGACTGAGAACGCGGTGGAGACTGATGGAAATATCACCACAAGCCGTGGAGTTGGGACAGCTGTGGATATGGGTTTGGAGCTGATTCGTATTCTCTGCGGAGAAAAAAGGGCTGAGGAGATACGAGAAGAGATTGTATATCGTAGGATGTGAAAAAGCTGAATAGCTGGCAGGGGAATCCGTAAAAAACACTAGCTATTTCAGGGATTGTATGCTATACTACGATAATGACTGTGAATATGGAGAGGTATGCCACTTTTCCATTTTACATATAGAATTAAGGAGGAAATATCAAGAATGAGTTTACAAGTAGAAAAAATGGAGAAAAACATGGCGAAACTTACGATTGAAGTTTCAGCCGAGGAATTGGAAAAAGCAATCCAGGGCGCATACCTGAAAAACAAAAATAAGATCACTCTGCCTGGATTCCGTAAAGGAAAAGCTCCAAGAAAGATGATTGAGAAGATGTATGGCACAGGCGTGTTCTTAGAGGATGCAGCCAATGCCCTGATTCCTACGGCATACTCTGACGCACTGCAGGAGTGCGATCTGGAAATCGTTTCCCAGCCGGAGATTGATGTGACTCAGCTAGAAGCTGGAAAGCCATTTATTTTTACTGCTGAGGTAGCTGTGAAGCCAGAGGTGACTCTTGGAGAGTACAAAGGTGTTGAGATTAAAAAAATAGAGGTAGAAGTTACAGAGGAAGAGATCGAAGCTGAGCTGAAAAAAGAGCAGGAGAACAATTCCAGGACCATCGTTGTGGAGGACCGCGCTGTTGAGAGCGGGGATATCGCTACCATCGACTTTGAAGGATTTGTGGATGGAACGCCGTTCGAGGGTGGAAAAGGAACGGACTATCCGCTGACCATCGGCTCCAACACGTTTATCCCAGGATTCGAGGATCAGTTAATTGGGGCGAATACCGGAGATAAATTGGATGTGAATGTGACTTTCCCAGAAGAATATCAGGCAAAAGATCTGGCAGGCAAGGCAGCTGTCTTTAAATGCGAGATTAAAAAGATTGAGAAGAAAGAGCTTCCGGAGCTGGATGATGAGTTTGCAAAGGATGTATCTGAATTTGACACTCTAGACGAGTACAAGGCAGATATCAAGAAAAATCTGACAGAGAAAAAAGAAGCCGATGCAAAACGTCAGAAAGAAGACGAGGCGGTGGACAAAGCTGTAGAGAATGCTTCCATGGAAATTCCAGAAGCAATGATTAAGACTCAGGTAAATCAAATGGTAGATGATTTCTCCAGAAGAATGCAGGCACAGGGTCTGTCTATGGAGCAGTACTTCCAGTTCACTGGCATGACCATTGATAAACTGATGGAGGAGATGAAACCACAGGCACTGAAACGTATTCAAACCAGATTGGTTTTGGAGAAGATCGCTGAGGTAGAGAACATCCAGCCGTCCGAGGAGAGAGTCGAGGAAGAGATCGGCAAGATGGCTGAGATGTATAAAATGGAAAAAGACAAACTGAGAGAACTGATTGGAGATATCGAATTAGAACAGATGAAGAAGGATATGGCTGTTCAGGACGCAGTGACTTACATTGCGGATGCAGCTAAGGAAGTTTAATTCGACGCATTGACGGGAGGCGTAGTTATGAGTTTAGTACCATATGTCGTTGAACAGACGAGTAGGGGAGAGAGAAATTACGACATTTATTCCAGACTTCTGAAGGACAGGATTATATTCCTGGGCGAAGAGGTGAATGATGTGACTGCCAGCTTGGTAGTTGCACAGCTTTTGTTTTTGGAGTCCGAGGACGCTGGAAAAGATATTCAACTGTATATTAACAGTCCAGGTGGCTCTGTGACCGCTGGCATGGCGATCTACGACACAATGCAGTATATCAAGTGCGACGTATCTACAATTTGTCTGGGATTGGCAGCGAGCATGGGTGCTTTTCTTCTGGCAGGCGGTGCAAAGGGTAAGAGAATCGCACTGCCGAACTCTACGATTATGATTCATCAGCCTTCCGGTGGAGCGCAGGGTCAGGCTACAGAGATTCAGATTGTAGCAGATCATATTGCGAAGACCAAGAGAACTCTGAATGAAATCTTGGCGGCGAATACCGGTCAGCCATTGGAAGTAGTGGAAGTGGACACAGACAGAGACAATTATATGTCTGCGCAGGAGGCACAGGCATACGGTTTAATTGACAAAATTATTACACACAGATAAAGAACGGGTAGGGCTCTTGTCCATCAGATGGGAGCCTTATATAACTTAGTATGCAAGGGATGCACGGGTAAACTGTGCGTTACCTTGCATAGCTGTTATAGAGAAGAAAGGAAAGGGAAAGATTTCCATGGCAGATAGAATAAAAGAAGGGAAAGTAAGGTGTTCCTTTTGTAATAAATCGGAAGATCAGGTACGTAAACTGATTTCCAGCTTAGATAAGAGTGTATATATTTGCGATGAGTGTATCGAGATTTGCAATGAGATTATTGAGGAGGAAGGCCTTCTCTATGAAGATATGCTGACTTCAGACATTAATTTGATGACGCCTCAGGAGATTCACAACTTTCTAGACGAATACGTCATTGGACAGGATGAGGCGAAGAAGGCATTGTCTGTGGCCGTCTATAATCACTATAAGAGAGTGATGGCGCCGAAGAGTCTGGATGTGGAGCTGCAAAAGAGCAATATTCTGATGCTGGGTCCCACTGGTTCTGGAAAGACGCTATTGGCCCAGACGCTGGCGAAGCTTTTGAATGTACCATTTGCCATAGCGGACGCGACCACACTGACCGAGGCAGGTTATGTGGGCGAGGACGTGGAGAATATACTTTTGAAAATTATCCAGGCTGCGGATTACGACATCGAGCGTGCCCAGTATGGAATTATCTATATTGACGAGATTGACAAGATCACGAGAAAATCTGAAAATGCATCCATCACCAGAGATGTATCCGGCGAGGGTGTACAGCAGGCTCTGCTTAAGATTCTGGAAGGAACTGTTGCCAGTGTTCCGCCCCAGGGAGGAAGGAAACATCCTCATCAGGAGTTTATCCAGATTGACACGACGAATATTCTGTTCATATGCGGCGGAGCTTTTGAGGGGTTAGAAAAGATCATTGCCACGAGAAAAGACCAGAAGTCCATTGGCTTCGGCGCGGATGTGAGAAGTGCGAAGGAGCACAATGTGGGAGAATTGCTCAGAGAAGTAATGCCGGAGGATTTTATCAAGTTTGGCTTGATTCCTGAATTTATCGGAAGAGTTCCAGTAGTGGTGTCGTTGAATGCACTGGACGAGGAGGCGCTGATACGAATTTTGCAGGAGCCGAAGAATTCTCTGGTGAAACAGTACCGAAAGTTGTTTGAGTTGGACGGCGTCGAATTGGATTTCCAGAAAGATGCATTAAAACTGATTGCGGAGAAATCCCTGGAGAGAAAAACGGGAGCCAGGGGACTTCGTTCTATTATGGAGTCAACAATGATGGATTTGATGTATCAGGTACCATCCGACCACACGATTCAGAAGTGTGTCATTACAAAGGAGGCTGTGGAAGGGACAGCCGAACCGGAGATTACCTACGGGGAGGCCGGAGCGCAGGAGCCCAAAGCTCTTAGAAAAGCCCGGAAAGGAAAACCAGAAACCGCCTGAGACAAGGAGGGAGTAAGATGAAACAGTTGATATATGGCTTGCCGGTGATTGCCCTTAGGCGAACCACGATTTTGCCTGAGATGATCGTTCACTTTGATGTGAGCAGAACACGCTCAATCAAGGCAGTCGAGGCGGCTATGCTGAAAGAACAAAAAGTATTTTTAGTGACTCAGAAAGATCCGGAGAATGAAAATCCGGGTCTTCTTGACCTTTATAAAATTGGTACGGTGGCGTATATCAAACAGGTGGTAAAGCTGCCGAAGGATGTCCTGAGAGTTCTGGTTGAGGGAGTTAGCCGGGCGGAGCTTCTGCGCCTGGAACGGGAGAATCCGTATCTGGAAGGACAGGTGGGCATCATCGAGGAAGAGGACATTGAAGACCACAATGTGAAAGAAGCGATACTGAGAAATATCAAGGAAAGCTTCCACGCGTATTGTATGGAAAGCGGAAAGGTCAGCAAAGATTTAGCAGCGCAGATCATGAAAATTGACGATGCCAAGCACTTGGTAGATCAGCTTTGTATCAACCTGCCGATGCCGTATGAGGACCAACAAAAGCTGCTTGGCGCTCTGACACTCTATGAGCGTTACGGCATACTGGAAGGAATGCTGGAAGATGAGATTGAGATTCTGAAATTCCGCAGAGAATTCCAGCGTAAGGTGAAAGAAAGAATTGATAAAAATCAGAAAGAATATATTCTGCGAGAGCAGATGAAATTGATTCGTGAGGAACTAGGTGAGGACAACACTTCCAGCGATGCCGATGTTTTCCAGGAAAAGTTGCAGGGCCTGGATGCGCCGGAAGAGATCAAGGAGAAGATTGCCAAGGAGATTAAACGTTTCAAGTCCCTGAGCAACAATAATGCGGAAAGCAATGTGGCCAGAGACTATATTGAGACTTTGCTGGATATGCCTTGGAGGATTCACACAGACGACAATGAAGATTTAAAAGAGGCATTTCAGATTTTAGAGAAGGACCATTATGGTTTGGAAAAAGTCAAGGAACGTATCATGGAGTTTTTGGCTGTGAGAAATCTGACAGAGAAGGGAAAAAGCCCGATTCTCTGCCTTGTAGGGCCGCCTGGAACGGGCAAGACTTCCATCGCTCGCTCAGTGGCCAGAGCTCTGAATAAGAAATATGTGAGAATCTGCCTGGGCGGTGTGAGGGATGAAGCGGAGATTCGCGGACACAGGAGAACCTATATTGGAGCGATGCCGGGAAGAATAGCGGCGGCGCTGCGTCAGGTGGGAGTCAATAATCCTCTGATGCTGCTGGATGAGATCGACAAGACCAGCAGCGATTACAAGGGGGATGTGTCGGCGGCGCTCTTGGAAGTTTTAGACCCTGAACAGAATAGTCACTTCAACGACCATTATATAGAACTCCCGGTGGACTTATCTGAAGTGCTGTTTATCGCTACAGCTAATGACTTGCAGGGGATTTCCAGACCTTTGCTGGACCGTATGGAGGTCATCGAGCTCTCCAGCTACACGGAGAATGAGAAAGAGCATATTGCGAAGGAGCATTTGATTCCAAAGCAGATCAAGGAGAACGGCCTGGAAGAAAAACAGCTTGCGATTCGCCCGGCTGCTCTGAGAAAGATCATCAATGGGTATACCAAAGAAGCCGGAGTTCGGAACCTGGAACGGCGGATTGGTCAGATCTGCCGGAAGACCGCCAGAGAGATTCTGGAAGGCGACAAGCAGAAGGTGGTGGTCACTACAAAAAATCTGGAGCATTATCTAGGTCAGGAACGGTATACTTATCAGATGGCGAATAAGCAGAACGAAGTAGGAATTGTCCGAGGGCTGGCCTGGACCAGCGCAGGTGGAGATACCTTGCAGATTGAGGTGAATGTGATGCCGGGAAAAGGAGAACTGGTTCTCACCGGACAGCTAGGAGATGTGATGAAGGAGTCTGCGAGAGCGGGTATCAGCTATATTCGCTCTGTGGCGTCTGATTACGGAATAAAACCGGAGTTTTTCCGGGAAAATGATATTCATATACATATCCCCGAGGGGGCTGTCCCCAAGGACGGCCCTTCGGCGGGAATCACCATGGCCACTGCAATGCTCTCCGCGATCACTGAGACCCCTGTGAAGGCGGAGGTAGCCATGACCGGTGAGATCACTCTGCGGGGGCGGGTGTTGCCGATTGGTGGTCTGAAGGAGAAGCTTTTGGCTGCTAAGTACGCGAAAATTAAGACGGTATTGGTGCCTAAAGAGAATAAAGCAGATATCAAAGAGATGTCCGAGGAGATCACGGATGGTTTGGAGATACATCTGGTGGACAACATGGGAGAGGTTTTGTCCCAGGCACTGAGCCGATAGAGCATAGAAACGAGGTACTTTATGATTATCAAGAATGTATCCCTGGATATTGTCTGTGGAGTGACCAGTACTCTTCCTGAGAACGAATGGCCTGAGATTGCTTTTGCGGGAAAATCAAATGTTGGAAAATCATCACTGATTAATGCTTTGATGAACCGCAAGTCTTTGGCCAGAACCAGCTCTCAGCCGGGGAAGACTCAGACGATTAATTTCTATAATATCAATGACTGTATGTATTTGGTGGACTTGCCGGGTTATGGATATGCGAAGGTGGCTCAGTCGGAGAAAGAAAAGTGGGGAAAGTTGATCGAGCGTTACCTCCACAGTTCGAAGATGCTGCGGGCAGTATTCTTATTGATTGATATTCGCCATGAACCTTCAAAAAATGATAAGATGATGTATGATTGGATTGTCGCCCAGGGGTATGAGCCGATTATTATTGCCACGAAATTGGATAAGCTGAAGCGCAGTCAGGTACAAAAGCATGTCAAAATGGTTCGGCAGGGACTGAGCTTGCTTCCAGGCTCGCAGGTGATTCCTTTTTCCGCTGTGACCAAACAGGGGCGGGAAGAGATCTGGGATTTGATGGACCGCTTGATTGGATTTACTGAGGATGAAAAGTCCCAATAACCCTGAAGGGAAGGAATAAGATGGGAATAATACGAGCAAGCAAATTAGGATATGAATACTTGAAATATGACGACGACGGAAATGTGGAACAGACTAGCCGTGCGGTAGACGATGTAAATTTGGACATTCGTGAAGGGCAGTTTATTGCGATTCTGGGGCATAACGGCTCCGGGAAATCCACTCTTGCAAAACACATCAACGCTCTGCTGGTGCCGACGGAGGGAACCTTGTGGGTGGACAGCATGGACACCTCCTCTGAGGAGAACCTCTGGAAGATCAGGCAGAGAGCGGGAATGGTTTTTCAAAATCCCGACAATCAGATCATTGGGAGTGTGGTGGAGGAGGATGTAGGCTTTGGCCCTGAAAATATTGGTGTGCCAACGGATGAGATCTGGAAACGGGTGGACCGAAGCTTGGAGGCTGTGGGAATGGTTGCCTATCGCCATCATTCTCCCAATAAGCTCTCAGGGGGCCAGAAGCAGAGGGTTGCGATTGCCGGTGTGATGGCTATGAGGCCGAAATGTATCGTGCTGGATGAGCCCACCGCGATGTTGGACCCGAATGGGCGAAAAGATGTCTTAAAAGCGGTACGGGAACTGAATGAGAAGGAAGGGGTCACGGTCATATTGATTACCCACTATATGGAAGAAGTGGTGTTTGCAGATCATGTGTATGTGATGGACTCCGGCCATGTGGTGATGAGCGGTGTCCCCAGAGAGATCTTTTCCCAGGTGGACACACTGAAGAAATATGGCTTGGATGTACCGCAGGTGACTCTGTTGGCTTACGAACTGAAGAAAGCAGGTCTTAGGATTCCAGATGGAATTCTGACCATAGAGGAGTTGGTGAGTGCCCTATGTCAATTAAATTAGAAAATGTGTATTATACCTACAGCCCGGGAACGGCTTATGAAATTCATGCTCTAGAGAATGTAAATCTGACGATACCGGACGGACAATTCATCGGAATGATCGGTCATACTGGAAGCGGAAAATCCACGCTGATTCAGCATTTTAACGGTTTAATTCGTCCGACTCAGGGGAAAGTCCTCTACAATGGGGAAGATATCTGGGGAGAGAAATACAATCTGAAAAAACTGAGAAGCGAGGTAGGGTTGGTATTTCAATACCCGGAACATCAATTGTTTGAGGTGGATGTGCTGACAGACGTATGTTTTGGACCGAAGAATCAGGGGCTTGGCCAGGAGGAGGCCGAGCGTGAGGCTATAAGAGCTCTGGAACAGGTGGGGCTTTCTGAGAAATATTTTAAGAGATCTCCGTTTGAACTGTCCGGCGGCCAGAAAAAGAGGGTGGCGATCGCCGGTGTGTTGGCGATGAATCCTAAGATTCTGATTTTGGACGAGCCGACGGCAGGGTTAGATCCGAGAGGACGAGACGAGATCTTAGACCAGATTGCCCAGCTTCACGAGACGAGGGGAATCAGTATCGTGCTGGTCTCCCATAGCATGGAGGACATTGCAAAGTACGTGGAGAGAATTATCGTGATGGACAGGGGAAAAGTAGCTTTTGACGATGTTCCGAAAGAAGTGTTTGCTCACTACAGAGAGCTGGAACAGATGGGACTGGCGGCCCCGCAGATCACTTATATCATGCATGCTCTGAGAGAGAAGGGGATGGATGTGGATGTGACTGCCACGACGGTGGAGGAGGCGAAGATCAGTATCTTAAAGGCAGTTCACCGTTCTGAGAAAGGGCAGAAATTGAGTAACTAAGAGAGACAGGAAGGAAGACAAATGATTAGAGATATTACACTGGGCCAGTACTATCCAGCAAATTCTGTACTGCATAGATTGGACCCTCGTGTCAAATTCGTCGGTACTTTGCTGTTTATCATCTCCGTGTTTGTGTTTCATACATTTCCGGGGTATGCGGTGGCGACGATATTTCTGGCGGCGATGATTGGAATCTCGAAGGTTCCCGTGAAATTTATGTTCAAGGGACTGAAAGCGATTTTTATCATTCTGCTGATTACGGTTCTTTTTAATATGATGCTGACACCAGGAGAAGTCCTGTGGAAACTGGGCTTTTTTAAGGTTACCAGGGAGGGGCTTATCATGGCGGGGAAGATGGCTATCCGGTTAACATATCTGGTGATCGGTTCGTCCATCATGACGCTGACGACGACCCCGAACCAGCTCACCGATGGGTTGGAGAGTCTATTAGGGCCTCTGAAGAAAATCAAGGTTCCAGTTCATGAGATTGCGATGATGATGTCTATCGCTCTGCGCTTTATACCGATTCTCTTAGAAGAGACGGATAAGATTATGAAGGCGCAGATTGCCAGAGGGGCGGATTTCGAGAGTGGAAATATCATTCAGAAGGCGAAAAGCATGGTTCCGCTTCTGGTACCGCTGTTCATCTCGGCTTTTCGTCGGGCCAATGATTTAGCGATGGCGATGGAGGCCAGATGTTACAACGGAGGGGAAGGGCGGACACAGATGAAACCTCTGAGGTATCACAGTAGAGATTATATTGCTTATTTGATTGTGTTTTTATACCTGGGAGTCGCCTTTGTCTTTCGGGTGGTGGGAATATAGAAGATGAAGAGAGTAGGATTGATTGTCGCGTATGACGGGACAAATTATTGTGGATGGCAGGTTCAGCCCAATGGTATTACGATACAAGGCGAGCTGAACCGATGTCTGAGTGAACTTTTAGGAGAAGAGATTGAGACGATCGGAGCCAGCCGTACAGATGCCGGTGTGCATGCGATGGGAAATGTGGCAGTCTTTGACACTGAGACTAGGATGCCTGGAGAAAAAATTTCATACGCGTTGAATCAGAGGCTGCCGGAGGATATTCGGATTCAGCTCTCAGAGGAGATGCCCATGGATTTCCATCCCAGGTATTGTGACAGTGTGAAGACATATGAATACCGAATTCTAAACAGACGATTTCAAATTCCCACCGAGCGGTTGTACTCTTATTTCTATCATTACAAACTGGACGAGAAGAAGATGCGTGAGGCTACCTCCTATCTGATTGGCCGCCATGATTTTGCCAGCTTCTGTGGCGCAGGAGCTCAGGTAAAAAGTACGGTGCGCACGATTCGTTCCGTTGAAGTGGAGAGGTTCGGGGATATGGTGACGATTCGAATCAGCGGAGAGGGATTTCTCTATAATATGGTTCGAATCATCGCGGGAACTCTGATTGAGATTGGAAATGGTCAGTATCCCCCTGAGCGGATGCAGGAGATTTTAGACGCCCGGGATCGGGAGTGGGCGGGACCGACTGCCCCGGCGAAGGGATTGACTTTACTGGGAATCCAATATGAATAGCTGTTGTTGTTCATTGATTTGCAAAAATTTGTGACTATTTAGCCATGTAAGTTCAGATTCGCAGTTGCCGCTGCTTTTCTGCCGCGTACGCGTCGGAATCTCCGCTCATGGCTAAGCGTCATATGCCTAGTAAAATAAAAACTCCTCCACAAGCTTGCTTGCTCCGGATTTTTGTTTTTCAGGCGTATGGCTGAATAGTTGCGAAAATATAGAAAGATTTGTAAAAAACGATTGACATGGAAATGTGATTATAATATAATTACTCAATGTGACGTAGTGCGAGAATATCCGAGCCAAAAGCCCCGGCGACGATATTTTTGATAGCAGTTTCGGACATTTTCTGCTGATCGCCATACGTTCTTGATGCTTAAATTATAGAGGGAGAGACATCAGCTCTATCCTTTAGAATCAATCTTGAATACAGAGAAAACCAGGAGGGAAAACCATGAAGAGCTATATGGCTAATCCAGATAAAATCGAGAGAAAATGGTATGTTGTGGATGCTACTGATTGCACCTTAGGTCGTCTGGCCTCTGAGGTAGCAAAAGTTTTGAGAGGAAAAAATAAACCGGAATTCACTCCTCACGTAGATACCGGTGATTATGTAATCATTGTAAACGCTGAGAAGATCAAAGTAACCGGTAAGAAATTAGATCAGAAAATCTACTATCATCACTCAGAATATGTAGGCGGAATGAAAGAGACTACATTGAAAGAAATGTTAGCAAAGAAGCCTGAGAAAGTTCTTGAGTTGGCAGTAAAAGGTATGCTTCCAAAGGGACCTTTGGGAAGAGCTATGCACAAGAAACTTTTCGTATACGCTGGACCGGAGCACAAACATGAAGCTCAGAAACCAGAAGTATTAACATTTTAGTGAGGAGGTAGAGTAAATTGGCTAGCGCAAAATTCTACGGAACAGGAAGAAGAAAAAAATCAATCGCAAGAGTTTATCTGGTACCTGGTACTGGTAAAATTACAATCAATAAAAGAGATATCGACGAGTATTTCGGGTTGGAGACCTTGAAAGTGGTTGTTCGTCAGCCACTGGTTGCTACCGAGACAGAAGGAAAATTTGATGTGCTGGTAAATGTGCACGGCGGCGGATTCACCGGACAGGCCGGCGCAATCAGACATGGCGTTGCAAGAGCGCTTCTGCAGGCAGACAACGAGTACAGACCGGTTCTGAAATCCGCTGGATTCCTGACCAGAGATCCACGTATGAAAGAGCGTAAGAAATACGGTCTCAAAGCAGCACGTCGTGCTCCACAGTTCTCTAAGAGATAAGCAGACGAAATATCAAATATGTGTTTCAATCCCCAGAACCTATGTGTTCTGGGGATTTTTTTGTTTACTAGGAAATTCTGCTGGATTTCCTAATAAATAAAAAGCCCTGGGGTAAGAGGCGCATGCCGCAATAAGAGATATGACCGTATATTTCCAATTTTCAAAGCTGCCTTTTGTTGAAAAGCCGAACAGCAATCAGCAACCCGAAAATAGATAAAATAACGGAAATGAAAACGGGCATTATAAATTCTGCCGGAATGATTTTGCCGGAAATCAGATCTACATTTTTTGAGGTTAACATAAACGGATTGAATTTCGCGATCGGTTCTATCATACCAAATAAGGATATCAGGGCTACAATACCGCCCGTAAAGAGTATGCTTGTGAACATCTGCTTGAACATCACACACCCAATCATTAGAATACTCAAATACAGAAAGCCTATGATCCAGAGCAAAAATGCGGCGAAGGTAACGTTTGAAAGGCCTATATCCTTCCACAAAAGGGCTGTATAGCCGTATGCTGCGGCGTATGCAATCCAATAGCTGACGGTCATAAGTGTGGCGGCTACCGTATATTTTGCAAGAATAACGGCTCTGCGGGACAGGCCCTTTGTCACCATTAAGACTAACGTTCCTTTGGAATATTCACTTGACAGGCAGTTTCCAAACAGAATGATGAATGCGCTGAAACCAACGCCGGAAATGTTTTTGTAAAATTGTTTCCATGCATCCAAAGGTACCGGTTCGGAAGTCATCTCCATATCTGCGGCTAACGCTGACAAAATTTCAGGTGTAAACTTAGCAAGAAACGCGCTCATAATGCCGAAGACCAAAAAGATTGCAAATAGAATAAGAAAACGATAGTTTTTCATATTTTCCGTAAATTCTTTTTTTACAAAAGCAAAATATCCGCTCATTTTACTACCTCCAAAAACAGACTTTCAAGAGACGGCTCCATAAGTTCTATTTTTATGGGGCAAATTCCTGTTAATGCAAGTACGGAAAATAGGCAATTTTGCACGTTTTCCATATCGCGGCTGTGCAGAATGAGTTCCCTGTTGTTTTCCTCAGAGTGGAGCAGTAATGGTTCTATGGGTTTTTGCTTTTTGAAAAGCTGTAAATCTTTATCTGTAGAGAACTCCAAAAGCAAGCTGTCATGTCCACGTAAAGCCTTCATTTCTGTAAGCGTCCCGCTGACAGCAATTTTCCCCTCGTTCAAAAAGGCAGCATGGTCGCAGATACGCTCTACATCAGAAAGAATGTGAGTGGAAAATAATACAGTAGTCGTTCCGCTGATTTTATAGAGAATATCCAAAATCTCTTTTCTGCCTACGGGGTCAAGCGCACTGGTCGGTTCGTCACAAATCAGTAATTTTGGCTGTGTAAGCAATGCCTGTGCAATTCCCAGCCGCTGCTTCATGCCGCGTGAAAAACCGCCGATTTGTTTTGCAGCGCCGTTTAATCCAACAAGAGAGAGAAGCTCCTGACTTCTTTGGAAAATGCAGCTTTTTGATAACCCAATGACTTCTCCGCAAAGTTTAAGATACTGTGTCGGCGTCATATAGTTATAAAATTCCGGGACATCCGGCAAATATCCGATATATTGATTTGTCTTTGTCTGTCCAAAGAAAACAGGCTCATTGCAGACATGAATTTTTCCGCTGTCTGGCTGTAACAGGCCCAATACCATTTTCATGGTTGTTGTTTTGCCGGCTCCGTTTTTCCCTATAAATCCAAAAACGCTTCCCTCTGGGACGGACATGTTCAGGTTCTCAATAATCTTCTGTTTTCCAAAATGCTTAGATAAGTTTTGGATTGTAAGGACATTCATTCCATCTCCCCCTTTCCAAAGACAAAATAAATAAGCGGCCCAAAGAGCAGTAAGACTATAGCAATTACCAGCCACATAGTTTTATTTCCGAAACGATAGCATGGGTGGCGTAAAATGTGGCTTACTGCCATTGCTGCAAGAGCAATGTCTATCAGCAGGACAGGAATAAGCAAGGGCAGAATTTCGAATAAAGTGTTCAATGTAGTTACCTCCTGTATTTTATTGTTTTAATAATATTATCATAATGATAATATTAAATCAATAGAAACCGTCCCAACATGGGACGGTCATTTTACTTTTCTGTATTTTCAGCAGGAGATACGATGATACCTATTGTCCGAAGCTTACGTTTGGGAGTTGGTTCATTGTTTTTGACTGCTCCGATGATCTGAGAAATGTTTGTCACAAGAGCAGTCAATTCATCATCAGAAAGATAAAGGGGGGAGAGAGAAAATCCTGTCATATCTTTTTTGATATTGATATTCGGAGATTGGCAATATTTTTGAAACTGTTTTGCAAATCCTATAAAATACTGCATGAAATACTGCATATAGAGTTTGCCGGAATTTTCTTCAACCATTGTTTCCATGTCGCTGTTGATGCTATCAGCCAGTGAATAGGTCTTTTCTACCGTACCGCGTACTTGTGTCTCTTCTACCACCTGTAAAATGCCGTCGCTCAGCATTTTTTTGAGATGCCGGTATAAGGTAGCCTGAGGAATATCGTTATAGATATTAGCTAGATGTTTTGCAGTTGATTTTCCCTGTGAATGTATTTCAAGCAACAATTTGCATTTCACTGGATTGGTGATGCAATCCATAAGTTTATCTGTCATCTTTTACCCTCCCGCATTAATATATGAAAATATTATCATCTTGATACTAAAAAGTCAATTAATGATTGGAATCTGAAATAGCTCTACCGGTGCGTAAGCTGACTCTTGCAAAATTAATTTATATTTGATACAGTATATTGTATATGATGAAGAAAGAACGGCTCACATATGAAATTTAAGTTTCAGTGATAATTATAGTATGAATTGTTTAGAGGGTGAGATTAGTGTATTTGAATCAAAAAGGTATTGCGCAGCAAAAGCTGGCGGAAATTTTTTTATCTTGCGGAATCGGAGAGAGAATTCCCACGTTTACTGATTTGCAGAAAGAATTGAAGGTTGGAATAGGGACCATCCAGACGGCGATAAAAGAGTTGGAGATGAATGGGATTATTCAGCTGCAGGCCCAGCAGAGGTATGGGACGATACTGACGGGGAAAAGTACGAAAGAACTGTGGAAATTTCTCTCGAAGCGCTATGTGGTCGGCCTGTTTCCGGAACCTCTAAGCTTGGAGATGAGGGGATTGGCCATGGGACTGCGGGAGGTTATGGATGATTTGGATATACCCTTGGTCATTGTCTATGGATATGGTTCCAAGGTTCGGTTTGATAGGATTGTGAACCGGCCGACGCGGGAGGACTTTGTAATATCATCGTTGGAGTCCGCGAGGCATCGACAGAAGGCTGACGAGGCTTTGGCGGTTTCTCTTCGTTTTGGGGCGAATTCTTTTTATGCCGCAGACTCATTGGTAATTCTTGACAATATCAGAAGCGAAGATAAGGAGATGAGAAAAAAAATAGTCGGGATAGACTATAATTCCTACGATCACATGTTGCTGACACAGGCTGCCTTTCCTGACGCGGACTATGTCAATGTCAGATATGGGGAGATTCCTTTTGAGAGCTTGTCTGGGAAAATGGATACGGTGGTTTGGCATCAGACGACACCTGTGCATTTTCCGGAAGACATGATAAAAGCACGGAAATTTGAATCGGTGATTCCTGATTTTGATATAGACAGCATCTGTGAAGCAGTGTTAAGCATCAATCGCAATAACCGTCTGATGACTGGCATAATGGAAAGCATTGATGTGGAAAAAGTAATTGATATTCAGAAAAAAGTGCTGAATCGAGAGTTAGAGCCAATTTTTTAAGGGTAATAGCAATATTCCTGAAGTGTTCCTCTATATGAGGATATCTTCAGGAATATTTTTTATGTAATGGGAAAGATCTTGTCACACTAATGCGTGAAAGCCCGTTCCTATTACAGAAACGCTCCGCTAAGGATGCGTACGCCGCAAGAAGGTAGTACACCGCAAGGCGGTGTTGCGGCGGCGCGCAAAGTGGGACTGCGCCCCTCAAAGATTGAGGAGACGGGAGAGTTGAAGTGGGCTTGCCCATTTTGTTCTGTAATCAGGGGTTAAGGATCTGGAAGCTTGCCCACTTGATTTTGCGGCAAGAAAGAGGGTTACGCAGCAAAAAGTTATTTTACATAAATTGAAAGAATTAAATTTGTAGAAAATAGATAAAAAAAATTTAGGTGTGAGAAAGAAATTGACAAAAAGTATATAATACAGTATTCTGAATATAGAACAAATGGTAAATTTCAAAATTATCCGGAGAAGTTTGAAATTTTCACAGGATGAAGGAGGATATTGTGGAAATTATACAAAATGCAATTTCATGGTTTATTGGACTTGGGGGGACTTATTTCGTTCCCATTGTAATGCTGGTCATCGGATTGGTATGCCGGGCAGGAATTTCCAGAAGTGTTACGAGTGCTCTGAAAATCGGAATCGGCCTGACAGGTTTAAATATGATTACAGACTTTTGCGTCCAGGCGATGCAGCCAGTGACAGAAGCACTTTCCCAGCGCCTCAATGCAGACTTTTCCATAGTAGATATTGGTTATGGAAGTTGTACGGCCGCTTGGAGCTGGGCTGGAGTACCTTGGGTGATTCTGGGAATTTTGGCGGTGAATATTCTTTGTGTGACACTCAAATTGACGCAGACACTGTGGGTGGATATGTGGAATATCTGGCACGGTGAGGCCTTAGGTGTTATGTTCTATGTATTCAGCGGCAACTTGTGGATCGGAATTGCAGGCGGGGTCGGAATGCTGGCGATTTCCATGTTTCTGGGAGACTTTCATGCAAAGAAATTTCAGGAATTTAATCACCTGGAAGGAATTACAGTACCCGCGCCTTCTGCCACATTTCCTGCCACCTTTGCATTTTTTGCAATGAAGATAGTTGACAGAATTCCGGGTTTGAATAAGATTAAAATTTCTTCAACGGATATGAAGGAGAAGTTTGGAATTTTCGGAGAGAGCAGCGTCATAGGGGCGATTTTGGGAGTTGTGATTGGAATAATCAGTGGAATCGGCTCCGCAGGTGTGATACAGTTAGCGATTAAGCTGGCTGCGATTCTGATTATCCTTCCGGCTATGTTACAGTTCGTCGCGGATGGTATTCTTCCGATTACTGAGAACCTTTCAAACTTTATGAAAGAAAAGTTTAAGGGACGAAAGCTGAACATTGCAGTCGACCCGGTCATGCTGCTCTCGGACCCATCTGTGATGTCGTCGGTTGTGATTATGTACCCGATTTCGATTTTCATTTGCGCATTTTTACCGGGGAATAATTTTCTGCCGGTGGCGAGTCTGGCGGCTCTGCCGTATTTGATCGGCGGTATCGCACCCTATACCAAAGGAAACATTGTCTATAACGTTTTGCTGGCGACGATTTGGATTATTCCTACCACGCTGGCGGCGACCTATCTGGCTCCGCTGACTACGGGAGCGGCGGAAATCACCAATATTCTAGGAAGCAATGTAGCGGATGGAACACTCGTCAGCTGTTGGGACGAGGGCGGCAATCTTCTCATGTGGTTGCTGGTCCGTATATTCAATCTGATGTAACGGAATTTATAGAATATGGAAAAAATTGTAGCTATCCAGCCATATGCTTGATAAAAACAAACTTTCTCTGAAAGCAAGCTTACGTTGGATTTTGGGTTTTGTCAGGTGCATGGCTGAATAGTTACAGAAAAATAGGAGGTTACTATTTGATGAAAGCATTGGCAGTGGAAGACAAACAAATAATGCGTTTATGTGAGACAGAGATACCAGAACTGAAAGATAAGGAAGTTCTGGTGAAGGTGGCGTACTGCGGAATTTGCGGTTCTGATCTTCCCAGATTCTTCGATGGTGCGGTACATAATTTTCCGCAGATATTGGGACATGAATTTTCCGGGACGATTGTAAAGGCAGGAAAGGAAGTATCTGAGGGCAGATTGGGAAAAAGAGTGATTGGCGCGCCGCTGATGGTCTGCGGCAAGTGTCCTTCCTGCCGCGCAGGAAAGCCGCAGCTTTGTGAGCATTATGGTTTTATTGGTTCCCATCAGCCGGGAGCGTTTGCCGAGTATGTGGCAGTGCCGGAAGAGAACATTATTGAGGTGCCTGACCAGGTGAGCTTCAAAGAGGCCGCGCTGGTAGAACCGTTTACAGTAGGCCTTCATGCGGTGGAAAGACTTCCCTTCAGAGCAGGGGAGGCTGCGCTGATTTTGGGGGCCGGGGCGATTGGCCTGGCTGTCGTGGCCGCACTCAGAGCGAGAGGTGCGGGGAAGATCTACGTCGTGGATATGAATGAACAGCGCTTGGAATTTGCTGCAAAGATCGGCGCGGATGTGACACTGAACCCGGAGAAGGTGAAGCTGGAAGAATATTTTAGACAGAATGAGAAAGCCGGCGTGGTCTTTGAGACGGCAGGGCATCCGATAACTCAGGTGCAGGCGATTACACTGGCAGGAAAAGGCGGAAAGGTTATTTATGTGGGAACCAGCCACAGAGATATCACGTTCCGGCCACAGGAATTTGAACAGATCTTCCGAAAAGAATTATTGATAACGGGTAATATGATGTCTTACTCGGCTCCGTTTCCAGGTTATGAGTGGAAGACAGCTCTCGAATATATGGAGCGGGGTAGCGTTAATCTGAAAGAAATGATTACTGGAATTTATCCGCTGGAAGCGGAGGCAGAACCGTTTTGGGAACTGAGAAAAAAAGATTCCGGACATATAAAAATTCTGTACGAAATTGGAGGCGAGGAAAAATGATGGATGCTTTGATGGGAATTGATGTTGGAACTTCCAGTTGTAAATTGACGGTTTTTCGGAAGGATGGAACAGTCATCTTGACGGATACGAGAAAATATCCCGTCTACTATCCACAGGATGGCTGGGTGGAGCAGGACCCGGAGGAATGGTGGGAGTGCATCTGCGCGGCAGTCTCAAAAATGATGGCAGACGACAAAATGAAGGAAGTGAATATAAAAGGAATTGGCATTGACGGGCAAGGGTGGTCCATGATTCCTATTGACAAGGAGGGAAGAGTGCTGTGCAGAAATCCGATTTGGATGGACACTCGTGCCGCCGATTTGTGCGAGGAATACAAGAGGAAAATAGGAGAAGAGAAGATTTTTGAGATCAGCGGAAACTCTCTGGAACCGTCTTATACTCTGCAGAAAATACTTTGGTTGCGAAGAAACCGGCCGGAGATTTTTGAGAAGATCGACGTGGTACTGCAGGCAAACAGCTTTGTGGTATTCAAGCTGACGGGAAAAAGAACCCAGGACATTTCCCAGGGCTATGGCCTTCAGTGCTTTGATATGAGAAAAGGTACCTGGAATCATGAGCTGTGTTCTCAGTTTGGGGTACCGGAGAGGATTCTTCCGTCAATCTATAATTCTGACGAGATCGTAGGCTGTGTGACGGAAGAGGCAGCGAAGCTTACAGGACTAAAGGCGGGAACCCCGGTTGTGGCAGGAGGCTTAGATGCAGCGTGCGGAGCGTTGGGAGCCGGTGTGATCGCTCACGGAGAAACTCAGGAACAAGGCGGACAGGCAGAGGGAATGAGTATCTGTCTGAAGGAATACATCGCTGACCCAAGGCTGATTATGGGCTATCATGTGGTACCGGGCCACTGGCTTTTGCAGGGTGGAACCGTAGGTGGCGGAGGCGTCGTAGATTGGGTCAAGGACACCTACTGCTATGAGGAAAAAAGAAACGCACAGATCAGGGGAACCAACACCTATTATGAGATGGACGAGCTCTCCAAAGCGATTCCGGCAGGAGCGGACGGCGTGATTTTTCTCCCATATATGAAGGGGGAGCGCTCTCCGATCTGGAACGCTGCGGCAAAGGGCGTATACTATGGAATTGATTTCGAGAAGAAAAGAGGGCATTTAATCCGGGCATCCCAGGAAGGGGTGGCCTATTCTCTGAGACACAATCTGGAGATTGCAGAACAGGCGGGTGCGCAGGTGACAGAGCTTTGGGGTATGGGCGGTTGTGCCAACAGCCAGGTGTTCATGCAGATCAAAGCCGATGTCACAGGAAAGGTCATACGTGTGCCCCGTTCCGATATGGCTACCACGTTGGGTGCGGCGATACTGGCTGGAATAGGGACAGGTGTCTATCAGGATTATGAGGATGCCAGGAATGCGACAAATAAGGTGCAGAAGGTCTATTCTCCGAATGCGGCAGTGAAGAAGGTATACGATGAAGGATATGCCAAGTATCTGAGACTTTATGAACAACTGGAATGTCTGATGACGAGAGAGGAGGTCCAGGCATGATTTTGACGGTCACGATGAATGCGTCTGTGGATATCACCTATGTCATGGATGAACTGAAGACAGATGGGACCAACCGTGTAGCCAATGTGACTAAGACGGCAGGAGGAAAGGGACTGAATGTGACGCGGGTACTGAAACAGGTTCACGCAGATGTGACTGCCGCTGGACTCGCCGGCGGGTGCAATGGGCAGTTTATCCAAAGGGAATTGAAGAGACAGGGGATTCCCTGTGAATTTTGCGAAATAACCGCGGAATCCCGGAATAATATTTCTATTATTCATGGAAAGCATTGCACTGAGATCCTAGAACGTGGAGAAAAAGTGCAGAAAGAAGAGTTACAGAGATTTTGCAAACAGTATGAGAGACTTCTTGACGATGCAGGTACTGTTGTGCTGTCAGGAAGTCTTCCGCAGGGAGCTACATCTGACTTCTACGCCGGCCTGGTGCAAACTGCACTTCAAAAAAATAGAAAAGTAATTTTAGATACGTCCGGGGATTGTCTGCGGGAGAGCCTTCATTCGGTATATAAGCCTTTTCTGATTAAACCCAATGAAAAAGAACTAGAAGAGCTGACAGGTCAGAAGCTGTACTTTCAGGATGAAGCTGCGATCAAGAACGTGCTGTCCTCAGAGCTTTTTCAGGGAATTGAATGTGTTGTGGTATCCTTAGGAGCTTCTGGGGCTGTGGTAAAACAAAGGGATACATTTTATCGGGTGTCTGTGCCACAAATCGACGCAGTGAATCCCATTGGGTCCGGGGATTCTGTGATTGCAGGCATGGCGCTGAGCTTTGACCACGGCGAAGCTGTCGAAGACGCTATAAAAAGAGGAATGGCTTTTGGGGTTTTGAATGCGCTGGAAGCTGCGCCAGGCAAATTGAAGCTGGAATGTTATGAGGATGTCATATCCAAAGTCGAAGTAGAAAGGTTTTAAATAAAAAAGACTTGACATTCACTCATATATACAGTATTCTGTATATAGAATAAATAAGACAAAACAGAAGAAAATTCAAGAAGGAATAAAAAAGGAGCAGTATTATGATTAAAGTGACAAATCAGATCGGAAAAGAACTTCGCCTCAGCCGTTTTTTAAATCCGGATTCCAAGAGAACTGTGATGGTGGCGTATGCCCATGGAATTTTGATGGGACCGATGAAAGGCATGGAGACTAATGAAGAGATTAAGAGGCAGAACGAGACCTTAAAGGCCGCAGACGCGGTTTTGATGCCGATGGGTTTTCTGCCTTCCTGTCAGAAGCTTTTTACCGGAAAAAACGCTCCGGAGATGATCGCTCTCTACGATTGGCAGAGCATCAGCCGTTCCAAGAGTCAGTTGGGTTATACAGAGGGTGCCATTGAACCAGTTACCACAATCGACCGTGTCCTGGCCAGCGGAGCCATCGGTGTGATGACGTATCTGTTCATTGGATTTGACGATCCGCTGAGAGAGGCGAACGAGATGCGCCGTAATTATGAGGTGAATGAATTGTGCCAGAAATATGGACTGATTCATATCATAGAACCCCGTGTGGTCAAGAGTAAGGAGACGAATGAGGATGGAACCATGAAATTAGATCTGATGAAGGTGCATACCAGAATGGCTGCTGAGCTTGGTGCAGACTTTATCAAGGTAAAATATCCGGATACCCCAGAGAGATTGAAGGAATTACAGGATATCTCACCGGCGCCCCTGCTGGTGGCAGGCGGTTCTAAGATTGCAGACGACGCTGCGGATAAGATGGCAGAAGCCTCCGTTACTGCAAACACAGGCGGTATTGTATTTGGAAGAAATGTATACCAGTCCGACGATCCGAAAGCAGCGCTGGAACGTTTCCGCAGAATTGTCCATCAGAAATAAAAATAATCATAGACAGAGGGAAGAAATCGTATGAAGAAAGAAAATGTGAAGCCTTTTCTGGATGAAATAATGAAAGCAATGCCAGAAGTCACGGTGCTGACCAAAGAAGAGGAACGTCTGATTTATGCACACGGCTGTTATCCAAGGGAATACAAATGGCTGCTGCAAGGAACCTATAAATATCTGCCGTCTGCCATCCTGATGGCAAACTGTACCCAGGAGGTCAGCAAAATCTTAGAATTGTCACAGAAATACGAGGTGGGAATCATTCCTTATGGCGGTGGTTCTGGAATTGTAGGCGGAACCATACCAGAGGACGGAGAGGTTATGATTGATACGAAGCGTCTGAGAGATTTCGAGATCAATCCGATCAATGGAACTGCCACCGGCGGAGCAGGACTTACCGGAGCGGAGTTTGAAAATTTGCTGAATAATGCAGGATATACCTGTGGTCAGTATCCCCAGTCTTTCCAGAGCGCGGTGCTGGGAGGGATGGTGTCCACCAGAGCAATCGGTACCTTTTCCACCAAGTACGGAAAAATGGACGACATGGTAAATTCTCTGGAAGTGGTACTTCCCAACGGCCATGTGTATCAGAGTCATAAATGCCCAAAAGCTTCCACAGGCCCTGAGCTGGATCAGCTGTTTTTGGGAGCAGAGGGAACCTATGGTGTTGTGACAAAGGTGGAGATGAAAATATATCCAGTGGCAGAGAAACGCTATTTCGAAGCGTATACCTTCCAGCGCACGGAGGATGCGTTAGAAGCAATCCGTCAGTTTGTGCAGAACCATGTGCATCCAGCGGTGGTGAGACTTTACGATGAGGAAGAGGCTATTCCAAAGCTGGCAGAGTTTCACTATGAGAAAGATCAGGTGCTGCTGATCGTTGGATATGAGGGACTGGCAAGATAAGTGGACTTAGAACGTGAGTTGGTGAATGAATACTGTGTGAAAAACGGTGGAGTAAATAAGGGCACTGAGGCGGGAGAAGCCTGGTTCCGTACTCGTTTCTCTACAAAGAAGATGCTGGATTATGACGCGACGAAAGGCGGAACCGCAGATGCCATTGAGGTTGCGGCGCCATGGGACTGCATCGCGAATGTGTGGAGAGAGATGAGAAGAGCACTGGAACCTCTTTGCACAGTGGTGGACTGCCATTTCTCTCATGTCTATCATACGGGAGCCAGCGTATATGTAATTTTCCATGCGGATACCCAGGGAGATGATTATGACGGTGAAAAACGCTATTTGGAGTGTCTGGATACAGCTATCAGGACCAGTCTGAAATACGGTGGGAATATCTCTCATCATCATGGCTGTGGAAAGGCGAAGGCTGCTTATCTGGCGGACGAGCATGGGGAAGCAGGAGTCGAAGTGATGAAAAAGATAAAGGACGCTTTGGACCCCAAAGGATTACTGAACAAAGGAGTGCTTGGTCTATGAGAAAATTTCAACTGGAACACTATGAAAATCAACTGAATCATCAGGTTATCCATATGGATCAGGCAGTTTGTTACTGTCCCGAATTTCGTGCCACAAAGATGATGCACGATTATCCATCCAGAAGATTGCAGCTTGCCAGAGCTGTGTATAAGGGGGAGATCGAGCTTTCAGATTATATTGGCGAGATCAATTTTTCTAGCATTTTGTCAAGGCAGGGAGAACGCTGGCAGAATTTCCGGGAGTGTGCGGAGGACTGCACCGACGTCACGATTCTCTGTCGGGAAATGCTGCTGAAAAAAGGGTATCAATCCCCGGAAGTGAAAGAGTTCCAAAAAGCTTTGGAGGCCAAAGAGGGACGTCTGTATGAAAAAACTTCCTGGGAGCTGCCAATGGATGAGAAGTCCGACAAGGCGATTTTGTTGGACGAGGAAACCGCACAGAAGGCAAAGGCTGGGGAAGGGCCTTTGAGAGAATATTTGAATCGGAAGGGGATTTCCTTTGTCAACCGCGCGGACGCGGAGTTTGTCGGCTTTGAATACTTTGCCTATGGACTGGTGGAAGAGGGAATTGAACATCTCAAACAGTTAGTAGAGAAATATGCAAAAATGAAGGTTCGTCAGGTATGGGTACTGTCTGCTCAGACTGCCTATGTGCTTACGAAATTGGCTGATAAGGCAGAGATAACGGTTCCTTTCGAGGTGATCTATCTGCCGGAATGGTTAGAGCCGATGGATGTGAAAGAAAAAACCTATGTGTATGCCGGAAGTTTTAATCTTCGGTATCTGCTCAATGCAGAACTACTTGGCAGGCTGATTCCCAGCGAATCAGAAATTCAGGAGGTAAACAGTGAAGAATTTATTCCAATTCTGAAGGGAGATAAAAGAGTCAATGCACTGACAGTCTGGCAAAAACCTGTTGGAGCAGAGTATAAGCTGTTTTGTGGAAAAAAAGATATGCTTCAGGCGATAGAACAGGATGCATATGAAGATATTGAGAGGGCGAAAGCTGGGACGATTGTGGTTTTTGAACCGACGGCATTGCCTAAATTGAAAGAGAAATTTCGAGATAAAAGAGTTTTTCATTATTTGGAATTGTTATAGGGTTAAGAGATGGGGCGGCGCACGCGATAGATTGGTGCACCGCCCTATTCTTGTCTTACGTTTTATTTTTTAACCCTGTGAAAAATTCCTTTGTACAGCACACAGGCGATAAAGATTAATCCAATGTATCCGATGACAGGATAAATCGCGCTGACCAGTTTTCCAAAAGAAAGCAGGCTGACGAAATAGGCAAATACGGCGACTGCGGCAGCGCACAGGGTATTCCAGGATTTCTGCGGAAAGGAAAAGCGGCTGCATACAGTCCACATCATTGCAGAGCAGGAAGAAAAAATTCCAAGAACCAGTATGACAGAAAATACACCGCCAAAGAGATGGGAGATTTTTCGCGCCAGGTAGAGGACGGGAATCTCCAAACCCGCTGTCGCGTTTCCATTGAGCATGATGGCGGTGCTGACGACTGTAATCGACAGGAGGAGGGCAGTTCCGCCAAGAATTGCGCTGTATTTCAGTTCTTTTTTTGAGGACACCCCATAGCCCAGCCGTGTGAAATAGGTACTTCCAGGGAAGAAGTTCAACCCCAGATATAAAAGCCCGCTCATCAGCCAGTTGGGGGCTGCGTGGTAGGGGGCAAGCGCTGTTTCATAGGCAGGAATCTTTTCCCAATTTCCCATATCTGCAAACAGAGAGAGGATGCCGACGATCAGGGAAAAGACAATAATCAAAGGACCAAGAGAGGAGATAATTTTTATCATTCTCTCAAAACCGATTAAATATGCGGCCAGGACCAGGGCGGCCATAAGCGCGGAACCAATGTAGGTGTTGATGCCATAGTATTCTTTCAAGGTCGCACCGCCGCCGGCCACCAATATGGGAATCAAAAGCAGCAAGATTGCGGTGATTAGCCAGGTGTAGAAGGTTCCCAATTTACTGCCGCAGAAGAATTTGAAGTGGTTAAAATCAGGCTTGGTCTTATGCTCAAAGCCAGAGCGCATCAGCAGATAGCCGATTCCGATGAAGCCAGCCAGGTTCAAGAGGACGACTCCGTAACTGTGGTATCCGTAGCTGGAAAAAAATTGAAGAACCTCTTGGCCGGTGGCAAAGCCGGAACCGATGACCCAAGCCATAAAAGCGCCAGCAGTTTTAAACACTTTTTTAAAATTTATGTGGTTTTCCATGAAAGCTCCTCCTTTCTTTTGTATTCTCGCTGTTGATTTGGATTCTCAGCAGGTTTAATTTATCGTAATTCATTGACAGTACGTGCGGCAAAAAAGCAGCGCTTACTACAGATTTGAGCTGATAGCCAAGGAGTGATAATGAAACAGTGAGCGGTTTTTAATTTTTATTTTATCATAGTTCTGAGAACGTGGGAACCAAGAGTTTTATAGTATGTTTTCATTCACATGTTACGGTCTGTCGAAGAGGAAGACTTTTGGGCGTCGCTTTTCTGTTGATTATGGGATATTCGTGGTAGTGAGCTTCGGAGCGTTTTGCTCTGTATGTTGTAGTCTGTGTCGGCTCAGAAAATGTGGAATTTCAGGGAGCTTGCACAGGGAATTCAAAAAAGAGGTGTGAGGAAGAAAGAAACTGGCTGTAGTTTGATGGAGAAGACGGATTCTTTTTCTGTATTTGTACAGAAACTGTGATAAAATATATCTGAGAGTAGAGTTTGTGTAAAATCCGGTAACATCAAGTTAGGAGGAGTCAGATTGATTATTGAAGGGAACCAGAAAGAAAAAGAGGCAATGCGGGCATTTCACAGGGGAGACCGGCAGGAAGGGCTTCGGCTTCAGGAAGAATTTGCAGCAGAATTTAGGGAAGAGTACAGGAACAAAGATCACTGCCCTTGTAAAAAAGCCTGTCGCTATCATGGAAACTGTAAAGAATGTGTCGCAATCCACAGGGCACATCAGGAACATGTTCCGAATTGTATGAGACCTTTGATAAACAAAAAAATTAAACAACTGTCAGAATTGACGGAGCATTCCATTGCGGATGAGATTGAGGCTCCCAAGGAAATTCTGAGAAAAGAGTTTTCCTATGATTAAAGAATACTAGAAGGGAGGCGATACAAGTGTTTGAAGCAGGTTTGAGACTGGGGGATACTTTGACAAACGATGAATTGAGAACCCTGTTTAAGTGTGGAAATATGGGCGGTATGCGTAGATCAAGACAGACGGGAACTTTGGTGATTATCTCGGATGACACGAAGAGTTTGTATAAAGATGAGTGGAAAAACGGTATATTGCACTATACTGGTATGGGGAAATTAGGGGACCAAAGTTTAGAGGGAAACCAAAATGGAACTTTATATTATTCAGATTCTAATGGGATAGAAGTGCATTTGTTTGAAGTGATGGAACGAGCAGTCTATACGTATCGGGGTATTGTTCAGTTGGCAGATGAGCCGTATCAATCGCTTCAGGCAGACGAAGAAGGCCAATTACGTAGAGTCTGGATATTTCCACTGAAACCCGTGAGGGAGCTTGACGAGCCAGAAGATAGAGCACTGTCCCAATTATCAAGTCGGGAATTGGAGAGGCGGTCAAAGATAAGCCGAAGGGAAAGAAGGCCGAAAACGGTGGAGACAACGGTCTATTATCGAGACCCTTATCTAAAAGAATTGATAAAGCGAATCGCAGAGGGAAAATGTCAGTTTTGTGGGGCGGATGCACCATTTTTAGACCGTAATCATGAACCATATTTAGAAGAGCATCATATTAAGCGTTTGGCAGACGGTGGAACAGATACCATTGACAATATTGTTGCGATTTGTCCGAATTGCCATAGAAGAATGCATGTCCTAAATCGTGAAGAGGACATATTAAAGTTGCGTTTTATCGCAGAAAAAAATGAAGAAAAGTTAAATAGACTATTGTCTTTATAAAAACAAGAAAAGAAGCTAAAAAAGGAATCTTAAAATAGCGACAGAGGAACTTTTATTGTACTTTATAGGGGTGAACGCGAGGAAAATGAGGGAAATTAAAGTAGCGGCCGCAGTAATTTTCCATGGAAGAAAAGTATTTGCGACACAGAGAGGGTATGGAGAGTTTGCAGGATACTGGGAATTTCCAGGAGGAAAATTAGAAGTAGGAGAGACTGCTCGGGAAGCGTTGGAGAGGGAGATCAGGGAAGAATTGGACGTAGAGCTGGACGTGAGGGAATGGCTAAAGACAGTTGAATATGATTATGTTGATTTTCACTTATCCATGGAATGTTTTGTATGTGAAATAAGGGAAGGAGAGCCGGTGCTGAGAGAACATAAGGCAGCAAAATGGCTGGGGGAGAATGAATTAAATAGTGTAAATTGGCTTCCTGCGGATAGAGACTTGATAGATGAAATTCAAATGTATTTCGAATCGAAGTCCTATTGACAAATATATTTAGTGGCGGCATTGATAATTTGTTACATTGAGAGATAGCAGAACTGAGGTGAGAAGATGTATCTGCCATATGCGGAGGAATTGGAGATTCAAGCATTAAACAGGCTGTTTGCAAACACCAGTGAATGTTATAAATTTTTTTGGTTTCAGGGTATTTTATCTAAAATTGAATCAGGAAAAACGACGATGTCTTTTGAGGAGATCGTGAATGAGATGATCGCAAGTGCCTGGTATATGGTCACAGAGTATCATTTAAATCTGGGGCCGAGGGATAATCTGGAACTGATTGTACGGCATCTCCAGGAGATTTCGCAACTGAAATCTTCTGAGAAAAAAGAAAAGATATTGGGTTTTCTGGAAGAGTGTACGGACAGAGAGGTGCTGCGGTTAAAAAGGATTTTGATTGGGAATGTACCTTACCGCCTTCAGTCGCCGCTGCTCACAGGGTTTAAAAATAAGGATTTTGACGGAAAAATCAACGAAAAAATTCAGCGGATCAATGAACAAAAAAGACTGATATATTATTTCAGTCTGTATCGTGGCATGGAGACGAAAATTTCTATTCAGCCGGATTGGGAGGCTTATATCCGCAAAAATATGGAGATTCTCAAAGGATGGCTGAGATACCATATGATTCTCTACCTACAAAGACGAAATCCAAGCGTACCTGGAATCTCAGATAAGCTTTATCCACCTCAGGAGCGGAAGCTAGAAAAGGTTAAGAAATATTGGAAAACGATCTTGGGGATTTGTCCCATTTGTGACATATACGGGGAGAGAAGGCTAACAGAACGAGATCTGTCCATAGATCATTTTATTCCGTGGTCCTATGTGGCCCACGATGAGTTCTGGAATCTTCATCCCACCACTAGAAGTATAAACAGTAGCAAGGGGAATCGGTTGCCAGCCTGGGAAAAGTATTTTGTGCTGTTAAACAGACAGGAATATCTGTCCTATCAGATGATGTGGAGGTATGAGAGTGTCCGTGTGGAATTCGAAAAATGTGCGAGGGAACATTTAAACAGTGAGGACATTCGGCAGCGTCTGTACAGAAGCGGACTCAGTGAGGGAGAGTTCGGAGGACAGTTAGAAGAAATACTCTGGCCGGTCTACCAGTCAGCAAGGAACAGTGGGTTTGGGAGTTGGAGCTATGAAAGAAAACCAGACGGTGAACTACTATAATCAATGGGCTGAGCGTTATTGTTCTGAGACTTTACATGTAGATATGAGCTTTTGTAGAAAAAAGTTTCTGAGCTATTTGGGAACAAAGGGGAAAATTCTAGATGCCGGCTGCGGTTGCGGCCGGGATAGCAGATATTTCCTGGAACAAGGGTATCAGGTGGAGGCTTTTGACGCCTCAGAAGAAATGTGTAAAAGAGCGGGGCGTTGGCTGGGGCAGGAAGTAAAATGTATGGAGTTCTCGAAAATTACTTATCTGCGTGCGTTTGACGGTGTTTGGGCGTGCGCTTCTTTACTCCATGTTCCCAAAAGAAAACTTCCAAAGGTTTTGGAAAGGCTGTACCTGGCTTTGCGAGAACCGGGGATTCTCTATGCGTCTTTTAAAAAGGGAGATTCTGAGAGATGCTTTGGGGGACGGCATTTCAGTGATTTTATGGAGATACAACTGAGAGATTTGTTTGAGAGAGAAAAGCTCTTCCGCGTGGAGGAGTGCTTTGAGACATACGATGTGAGGCCGGGACGGGAAACGGAAGTTTGGTTGAATGTGATTGCAAAAATCAGGAGGTAGACAGATGGGACATTTTTATTATGTGGGGTACGGACAGACTGTGTGGAATGTGAAAAATAAAATCTGTGGGGCTATAGATATTGAGCTGATGTAGCTGGGAGAGGAGATTCTAAGACAGTGAATTTCTATTTTTATGAGATAGCCAACGTGAAATTCTCAAAATCTGGTCTAAGGAGTTGGGAGATAAGAAGATACGATTTTTAAAAGGCTCTCTTCTGAGAAGACAAGCAGAACAGAAATGCTTGTCTTCTCAGAAGAGTTTTTTTGCCCTAAAATCTACTGCTTTCTCTGATTTTTCTGTAGGAGAGACCGGAGAATCAATTGATAGGCTTCCTGACCGCATTATCCTGGAAGCGAAAGTAGTCAGGTCGGTGACGGGACTGGGTATACTCAAACATGGTGCCGTCACTATTGTAAGTCTGGCTGGTAATCACTGCCATACAGTTGTAATCGTCGGCGTTGAGATGAAGGTATTTTTCGTCAATCTCGGTTATTTTTTCCACAGTGATCACCCGTTTACTGTTGACGATAGTCATATGCAGCTCGTTTTCCAGATATTCGTAGATGGAATTCTCTGCAATTTCAGAGGTCAATCCAGGGACGGAATCTTTTAAAAAGTAATTGTGATTAATAATCAATGGCTTGTTGTCCAGGTAATGAAGTCTTTGAAGATAAAATAGTTCAGTGCCTGCGCAAAAGCCTGTGCGCTTTGCTATGTTTTCATCTGCTGTGATTTCCATAAAACACAGTACTTCACTTCTACCAACTACGTGATTTCTCGCGGAGGATTCTTTGAAAGATTCGATTCCACCGATGGTATAGGAGGTCTGCTCTACAGGTTGAAATATATTTCTCACACCTTTCCCCTGCATAGTCTGTACATATCCGTCTGTCACCAACTGACTGATCGCTCTGCGCACGGTGTTTCTGGAACAGTCATAGATATGTATTAGTGAATTTTCAGAGGGGAGAAGTTCCTGATACTGAAATTCTTCATTTTCAATTTTTTGTTTTAAATTTTTGTATATATCTTGATATTTGCTTTTTGGCATTTTACACACTCTCTTATGATAGAATTATAAGATTTATTATATAGGGGAATACTAAAAAGTCAAGAAAAAAGTGTTGACATGTTTAAACAAGTGTGCTAGTATATACTTGTTTAAACAAGATAATTTTTTTAAGGAGAAGGAAGCATGGGTAAATACGGAAATGAAGTCAAGCAGTTGCTAGATGCAATTGGTGGAAAAGAAAATATCCAGGCCGTTTCACACTGTATGACGAGAATGCGCTTTGTTCTCGTGGATACAAAGAAAGCGGATGAAAAGGCCATCGAAGAGATTGCCTGTGTGAAAGGAACTTTCACACAAGCAGGGCAGTTCCAGGTAATCATTGGAAACGACGTCGCTATCTTTTACAATGAGTTTACCAAATATGCCGGCGTAGAGGGCGTCAGCAAAGATGCGGTGAAAGCTGCTGCGAAGACAAATCAGAATCCTTTGCAGAAGATCATGGGAGCACTGGGGGAGATTTTCGCTCCGCTGATTCCGGCCTTGATTTGTGGCGGTTTGATTTTAGGTTTCCGTAACATTATCGGTGAGATTAACTTTTTCAATGACGGAACTCAAAGTCTGTCCGATATTTCTCAGTTTTGGGCAGGTACCTATAATTTTCTGTGGCTGATTGGTGAGGCAGTGTTCCATATGCTGCCCGTCGGCATTGTGTGGTCGATCACGAAAAAAATGGGGACGACGCAGATTCTTGGTATTATTCTGGGTTTGACCTTAGTCTCCCCTCAGCTGCTCAATGGTTTTTCGGTGGCGAACACCGCTGCCGCGGATATTCCGATTTGGGATTTCGGATTCGCGAAAGTACAGATGATCGGCTATCAGGGCCAGGTGATCGCAGCTATGATGGCCGGATTTATTCTGGTCTATCTGGAAAAATTCTTTAAGAAGCATTGTCCGGAAGTGGTCAGCATGATTGTCGTTCCGTTCTGCTCTTTGTTGCCGGCTGTGATACTTGCGCATACCGTAGTAGGACCAATCGGTTGGAAGATTGGAAACGGCATTGCCAATGTGGTATACGGTGGGTTGATGTCGAATTTTGGATGGCTGTTTGCGGGAGTCTTTGGGCTTTTGTATGCGCCAATTGTTATGACAGGACTTCATCACATGACCAATGCCATTGATACACAGCTTATCAGTTCTTATAATGGAACAATTCTGTGGCCGATGATTGCGCTTTCCAATATTGCGCAGGGTTCCAGTGTGTTGGCGATGTCGAGACTTCAGAAGAAAAACGAGCGTGCACAGCAGGTCAATGTACCGGCATGTATTTCTTGTTACTTAGGCGTTACAGAGCCGGCTTTGTTCGGTGTGAATATGAAATATGGATTTCCGCTGATCTGCGGCATGATAGGTTCTTCCATAGCGGCCATGATTTCAGTCAAATTTGGTGTGCAGGCAGTCAGCATTGGTGTCGGTGGACTTCCAGGAATTTTGTCGATCAAAGCTCAGTACTACTTGATTTTCCTGATCGCAATGTTGGTGGCGATTGTCGTTCCGTTTGTGCTGACTACAATCGTGGGCAGCAGAAAACTTTCCGCTGAGGCGAGAGGTCTGTCTGAACAGAACGTGGCGGTGGAGAAAAACGAAAAGCTGTCCGTAAAACCGGAGAGTGGAGACGTTCAGGCTGACGATGCCATGAGCACGGAAAATGTGGAATTGAAGGCTGTGTTAAGCGGTAAGGCGATTCCACTGGATGATGTGCCTGATGAGGTGTTTTCTCAGCATGTAATGGGAGACGGCTTGGCGATTGAGCCATCAGACAATACCGTGGTGGCCCCGGCAGACGCAGAAGTCAGTGTTGTGATGGAAGATACGGGACATGCGTGTGGATTGGCTTTGGCAAAAGGGATGGAGCTGTTGATTCACGTGGGAGTGGATACGGTAGACATGGGCGGAGATGGTTTTGAATTACTGGTAAAGAGCGGGGACAAGGTTCGCGCAGGAGATCCGCTGATTCGTTTTGACCCGGAGAAAATTCGTGCAGCCGGACATCCCACGACGACGGTTATCATCGTGACAGAAGAAGGAGAGGCAGGAGAGATTCAGTATATTACCGGAATGGATGTTCAGGCAGGAAAGACCACAATTTTGAAGGCACAGTGACGCAGTTAGAGTTTAAAGGTTATAAAAAAATACGCAGGCATGGATTTCATGCCTGCGGTTTCCTAATAAGGCAGTAATAGTTTATTGAGTCGAGGTGTGAAAAATGGCAGATTTTAGAAAAAGCGTAGTTTATCAGATTTATCCCAAGTCTTTTTGTGATAGCAATGGCGATGGACTCGGAGATTTAAGAGGTGTGATCGGAAAACTAGATTATATCAAAGAATTGGGGGTAGATTATATCTGGTTGACGCCATTTTATGTTTCTCCCCAGAAAGACAATGGTTACGACATTGCAGATTATTATCACGTGGACCCCAGATACGGGACGATGGAGGATTTTGAAGAGCTGGCAAAAGAGGCGGAAAAAAGGGGAATCCGTCTGATGCTGGACATGGTGTTCAATCATACTTCTGACCAGAATGAGTGGTTCCAGAAAGCCTTAAAAGGTGAGCCGAAGTACAGAAATTACTATATTTTTAAAAAAGGAAAAGAGCCGGGAGTTCCGCCTACTAACTGGCAGAGTAAGTTTGGCGGGAGCGCATGGCAGTATCTGGAAGAGACGGATGAGTATTATCTGCATCTTTATGATGTGTCACAGCCGGATTTGAACTGGGAAAATCCGGAGGTGCGCCAGGAGGTTCAAAAGATTGTAAAGTTTTGGATTGGAAAAGGGGCGAAAGGCTTTCGATTTGATGTAGTTAATGTGATAAGCAAGGGGGAGTATAAGGACGACTACGAAGGAGACGGTCGGAGATTTTATACCGATGGCCCGAGAATACATGAATACCTTCAGGAACTGAATGCGGCTACTTTTGGGACAGACGCGGAAATTATCACAGTGGGTGAGATGTCCAGTACCTCTTTGGAAAACTGTTACCACTATGCAGGTGAGGACGGAAAAGAACTGTCCATGGTATTCAGCTTTCACCATCTGAAGGTGGATTTTATGGGGAACGAGAAATGGGTGATGGTACCCTTTGATTTCCAGAAATTAAAGGAGATCATTTTTGATTGGCAGGTGAACATGGCAAAGCATAAGGCATGGAATGCGGTCTTCTGGTGCAACCATGACCAACCGAGGGTGGTGTCCCGATTCGGAAATGTGAAGAAATACTGGAAAGAATCGGCGAAAATGCTGGGGACAGTCATTCATTGTCTGAGAGGAACTCCCTATATCTATCAGGGAGAGGAACTGGGAATGACAAATCCAGATTTTACGAAGATCGATCAGTATAGGGATGTGGAGAGCCTGAATCACTTTCGAATTTTGCAGGACAAGGGACTGACGGAGGAAAATGCCTATCAGATTCTTCAGATTCACTCCCGTGACAACAGCCGTACTCCTATGCAGTGGGATGGGTCGGAAAACGCCGGTTTTACCACGGGTACTCCTTGGATTGAGATTACGGACAATCATACCTACATCAATGCGGAGGCTGAGCGAAAAGACCAGGATTCTATTTTCCAACATTATAAAAAATTAGTACAGCTTCGAAAAGAGTACGATGTGATTGCTTATGGAGATGTGGAACCGCTAGATCAGAAGAACCCTTCCGTATTGGCATACCGCAGGGTTTATGAGGGCGAGGAGATCTATGTGGTCAGCAATTTTTATGGAAATGAAGTCACTTGGAAGTGTGAGAAAGATCTGTCGGAATTTGAAGTTCTACTCAGCAATTATAAAGATAAAAAGATTGAAGAAAATAAGTTGACACTGAGGCCTTATGAAAGTATTATTTTATATAACAAAATTAAGTGAGAAAGGATTGAGGTACTATGAAACAGTTCAATTACACGATCACAGACGAACAGGGTATTCATGCTAGACCAGCAGGAATTCTGGTAAAGGAAGTAAAGAAATACGCATCTAAGATTACGATTGAGGCCAATGGAAAATCTGCGGATGCAGGCAAGCTTTTGGCTATTATGGGCATGGGAATTAAGAAAGGAACCGAGATCACAGTCAGCGTGGATGGAGCGGACGAAGTAGAAGCCGCACCAGCGATCGAGGCATTCTTCAAAGAGAATCTGTAAAATGGTGTAGCAGGAAAGCTTATTCTGTGTTTACAGCAGACAGAACTGTGTTTTATATAAGAGGGAGTTTCTAAAGCCAGCTTTAGAAGCTCCTTCTTTGTTATGAGAAGGACCTCGTTGCATGGATGTCCTGCGCCATAAAGCGTCCTGATGTGGACCTGTCATAACAACGTATTTCATCGCTGAGAGATACTGCTGTGTGGAAAGGGCTTGACAAAAGTTTTTCAAAGAGTTAATATAATTAACAATGTTAATTAGATGGAGGAATAAATGAGAAAAGAAGAGTGGATGGTGATGATTGAAAATATGCAGAAGCTGCATTATTTTTCCAGAAATATGCTGTTGCAAAATCAAAGATTGACTTTGCGAACCGCGGAGATGGAGTTGATGCTTTTGATATATTTGAAATTAGGGGAACTAACGCCACTAGATGTAAGCCAGATTATGGGAATGAGAAAGGAATCTGTGAGCAGAACTTTGAAATCTCTTTTGAGCAAAGGATATATAGAAAAAGTAAAATGTAAGGAAGATGAGAGAAAATATTACCTTTATCTGACGGATTCGGGACAGGAAATTTTAAACAAAGATTATCAGACGATGTTAAGGCCAATTTATTATTTAAGAGAAAAAATGGGAGAGGAATTTGATTCTTTCATTGAAATGGTAATGGTGGCCAATCGCTTTTTACAGGAATTTGAAAGGAGTAATGAACGTGAAGTTTTATGATACACTGCAGTTAGATCCAGCAGTGTTGAAAGCCGAGATTAAGAAAGCAGGTAGTGCTGGAGAAAAAATGCGGCTTGTAGGCGCCATGGCCGTAAGAGCGGTCTTACTCGTGGCTTTTGCAATTATTTTTATAACTAGTTTGACTGCTTTGTTTGGTGATGGAAACAGCAATTTTGCCGTGGTGATTTTTTGTATTTTTTTAAGTTGTAGGTTTGTAGATTTCCACTACTGCATTTCGGATTCGCTGAGAAATCTGGGCTTTATATTTTTTATCCTTCTGGTTGCTCCAATCTTAATACAGATGGTGAGTCCGTGGTTAGGTTTTTTAATCAATGTATTTTCACTGCTGTTGATCTTAGTGTTTTCCTGTGAGCGGCCGGAAATGGGGAACGGTGGTCTTTATTTGTTTGGCTATATCTTTTTGTCTGGAACCATGGTTGACAGAGAAGAATTTATAGACAGGATTTGGATGGCCGTGCTGGGGTATGCCATGTGTGCTTTGGTTTTCTATTTTAAACATAGGAGTAGCCAACCGGAGAGAAGATTCAAACAGATTGTCAGAGAGTTTCACCTATCTGACCCAAAAAGACAGTGGCAGATTCAGGCAGCTTTGGGCGTCAGTCTACTTCTGTTAATCAGTATGGGGATGGGAGTAGAACGCTATATGTGGGTAGGACTAGCTGGGTCTTCAGTTCTTACTTTTTATAGAGGTGACAGAAATCTCAGGGCCAAACAAAGGGTAGGCGGAGCGATTGCGGGTTCTTTGTTCTTTGCAGTACTCTATTGCATGATTCCTGAGTCTTATGTCCCCATGTTGGGAATGGTAGCGGGATTATGTCTGGGCTTTTGTGGACAGTATCCAGGAAAAACGGTGTTTAATTGTCTTGGGGCACTCTCGACAGCAGTGGGAATATATGGCTTGGGTGGTTCAATCTTGTTGAGAATTCTAAATAATATGGGTGGTGCGTTGTTGGCGTGGATATTTTTAAGACTGGGACAGAAGATCATGTCGCAGTGCTTTAGAGTGAAAGCGGTCAGGGAGTGAGAACGCAAAGACGTATAAAATTCCAAGATTTGGTTCATAATGTGTTTATAAAAAATTCATTATGAAGGAGATCACATTATGGCAGTGGATTTTAACGTTAGTGAGACAAAAGATAACCTTATGCGTGCGTTTGCAGGGGAGAGTCAGGCCAGAAACCGCTATACCTTTGGGGCCTCTCAGGCTAAAAAGCAAAATCAGGCGGCAATAGCTCAGATCTTTTTATATACGGCAGATCAGGAGAAAGAACATGCGGAGATTTTTTATAAACATTTGAAAGAGCTGTCTGGCCAGAATATCCAGGTAGATGGAAGCTATCCAGTGGACCTGACGGATGATTTGGCGGAGCTTCTGCGTATGGCTCAGCACAATGAGTACGAGGAGCATGACGATGTCTATCAGAGATTTGGAGATAAGGCAAAGGAAGAAGGATTTATGAGAGTCGCGGACTCTTTTTATAAGATTGCTCAGATCGAGAAGTCTCATGGAGATCGGTTCGGGAAATTTGCTCAGTGGCTGGAAGAGAACAAGCTTCACGTCTCTTCTGCGAAGAGAGGCTGGATTTGTTTGAACTGCGGACATATTTATGAAGGAGAGAAAGCTCCCGAGGTGTGTCCGGTGTGCGAGCATGATCGAGGATATTTTATCCGCTTGGAGCTGTCGCCTTTCTGCTGATTATCTGAGTATGTATTTTTTAAGATGAGAGAGACTAAGAGGGTATCCTTCAAGCTGCGGGCTTTGAAGGATACCCTCTGTCTAGTTACTTTCCAAAATAATCGATCTGCATTGCGTGTCTTACTCTGCGCAGAGTCTCGGCCGCGACTTCTTCAGCTTTTTCGCTTCCTTTCTGAAGGAGTTCCATGATGTATGGAATATCTTTTGCAAATTCTTCGCGTCTGGTACGGATTGGCTCCAGAGTTTCCTGAAGCACATTGTTCAAAAATTTCTTTACCTTCACATCACCGAGTCCGCCGCGCTCGTAATGTGCCTTGAGTTCTGCCAGGTTCGCGTATTCTGGCAGATACCTCTCAAAATGCTCATCTTTGCAGAAAGCATCCAGATATAAAAAGACTGGGTTATCCGTGGTGTTTCCAGGGTCTGACACTTTTAGATGATTAGGGTCTGTGTACATTCCCATGATCTTTGTGCGGATTTCGTCAGGCTGGTCTGCCAGATAGATACAGTTACCCAGGGATTTACTCATTTTTGCTTTACCGTCGGTTCCCGGCAGCCGCAGGCTGGCAGCGTTGGAAGGAAGTACGGCTTTCGGTTCCACGAGAGTCTCACCGTACAGATTGTTGAAGCTGCGAACGATCTCTCTAGTCTGTTCAATCATTGGGAGCTGGTCTTCTCCTACCGGAACAGTGTCAGCGAGAAAGGCGGTGATGTCAGATGCCTGGCTAACTGGATAAGTTAGAAAACCCATGGGGAGACTTTTCTCGAAGTTTTTCTGTTTGATCTCCGCTTTCACAGTGGGATTTCTTTCCAGTCGGGATAAGGTTACAAGGTTCATGTAGTAGAATGTCAGCTCTGTCAGCTGAGGGATTTGAGACTGGATAAATATTGTAGTTTTTGCGGGATCCAGCCCACAGGCCAAGTAATCCAAGGCCACTTCCGTGATGTTTGCGCGGACCTTAGACGGGTCGTCAAAGTTATCGGTCAATGCCTGAGCGTCAGCAATCATAATAAAAACTTTGTCGAACTCTCCGCTGTTTTGCAGCTCTACTCTTCCGCGCAGAGAGCCTACATAGTGGCCAACATGAAGCCGGCCGGTCGGTCTATCCCCTGTTAGAATAACTTTTCCCAATGTTTCTACCTCCTTAGCATATTCGTGTGACAAGGTCTTTCCTATAACAAAATAAAGCCCTTGATTTTTTGATCAAGGGCGTAAAATACGCGGTGCCACCTTGTTTAGTCATTTCTGACCCTCTGTGGATATGGAAATATCCTGCGCGAATTACGGTGCGCGGCCGTCGGCATATTTGGTGCCGCCCTCAGCAGTCCATATTACCCGGCTGACACTGCGTAGCTCACACCTACCTACGCTCGCTGAGAGTACATCTCCGTCTTTTTTCTGCCTCATTGGTTTGCCATAACTGATCTCATTATAACAATTCAGGCATTTTTGTCAAGGGAGATGAGGAAAATACTGCTGTTCAGTGATAAGTGTAGTTGAGGTGTATGAGCTGCGGGATGGACAGATGAGAAAGAAAAGGTGAAAAATGTATTGACGAAGATACTGATAGTATGTATAATGAACATACCGTTAGTATGTAGGAGAAAATTATGGCGAGAAATAAATATCCAGAGGAGACGCGAAAGCGGATAGTCGACACCGCTGCCCGTCTGTTCATGGAAAAAGGGTACGATCACACATCCATACAGGATATTATTGATAATTTGGGGGGGCTGACCAAAGGCGCCATTTATCACCATTTTAAATCTAAAGAAGAGATTATGGGAGCAGTATCTGACATGATTTATTCTGCTGCTACAGGAGAGATGGAGAAGGTCCGCCGTCGTAAAGATTTAAATGGGAAAGAGAAGTTAAGAGAGCTGTTTCGCATTTCTGTGTTTAATCCGGCACAGAAAGAGATGTTCGAGTCAGCTCCAGATATGATGAAAAGTCCTCAGCTTCTGCAGCTCTACATGAAGGAATTGATGGAGGAAGTGTCCACAATGACGTATGAGATCCTAAAAGAAGGGGTAGAAGATGGGTCCATTCAGACAGAATATCCGAAAGAATTGGCAGAAGTATTAATCTTGACGGGAAATATATGGCTGAATCCGATGATCTATCACTGTGGGCCGGCAGAGATGGCGAAGAGAATGAAGTTTTATCAATATATGTTGAGAAAGTTTGGGTTGGATGTGATCGAAGACCAGGCAGTGGAGATATTTGCGGAGTATGCGAGAATTTATAAGAGCCGATCTGAATAATATAGGTTTTCCATGCCCTGAGTTGGTGAGGGTGTGGAAAATCGCTCAATTATTTTTTTTGACAAATACATACCAACGGTTGGTATTAAAGGAGGAAAAGATGAAAGTAGATGTAAAAAAAGTTACAAAAGGATATGGAAATCTACCAATTCTTCAAGACTGTTCTTTTAAGCTTCAAGAGGGAAAAATTTATGCGTTGGTGGGAGTCAATGGCGCAGGAAAGAGCACTTTGATGAAGCTTATCGCAGGATTTTTGGAACCCGAGGGCGGAGAAATATTGATAAGCGGTAGGAATGTCTGGGAGAATCGAGAAGGGATACAAAGAGACTTGGGTAGTATGATTGAAGTCCCTGTCTTTTACGAATCTTTATCTGCCAGAGAAAATCTGGCTCTTCATCTGGCTTATATGGGAGCAGAAGGGAAGATTGACTCTATACTTAGAGAAGTGGGATTAGGAGCGGTAGGAGAGAAGCCTGTGATGGCGTTTTCCGTCGGAATGAGACAACGTCTGGCCATCGCTAGAGCGATGATACATAGGCCGGAGCTATTGATTTTAGATGAACCCTTAAATGGGATGGATCCTTTAGGCTCTGAGAAAATGAAAGGATTTTTGAGGAGTCAGGCGGATAAAGGAACGACAATTTTGATTTCTAGTCATATTTTGCAGGATGTGTATTCTCTGGCTGATGAGGTGGGAGTTTTGACCAGGGGAAAAGTGGAAAAAGAATTCTATATGGAGGAGTACAATGAGAAAAATCTGTTGGTTTTCGAGAAAGAAGTATTACATTGGATGAGAGGTGGAGTGTCATGAGATATTTGAGACTAGAATGGAAAAAACTTCCTATAAAATTCTATCTTTGTGTTGCAGCGGGACTGTTTGTTTTTAGCTTGTTCATTGGGTTGCTATTTTTATTCCTGCCAGCGGCTGAAATGGATAGTGAAGATGTTGTGTTTTCCACTAGTTGGGGAGGCTTGATCGTGATGGTATCTAGTATTTCAATGTTTGAGTTTTCGGTTATGGGGGCAGTCGTCCATGGAAAAGGAGTGCTAGATGAGTATATGGGAAGGAAAGTGCTGTTATTGTTTTCATATCCAGTGAGGAGAGAGGTACTGTTTTGGGTAAAGATAGCGGTTTCTGGCGGGTTTACCGCAGCTATAACTGTGGCTGCGAATCTGGTGGCTGTGCTGACGGTGGGATTGGTATCTGACATAGGCTTGGTTATGCCGGAATTTTTTGGGATATTTGAGATTATACAGGGAATTCTTTATAGTCTGTTCGTTGCTGTGGGTGTTGAGGCGATCAGTTTAATTAGCCTGTGGTTTGGATTTTTACGGCAGTCTTTGACAGCAGGAATCATCGCGGCACTAATTTTGGCAATATTGATTACCCAGGTATTTGCGATGAATCTGGTGTGGAATATGGGAATGCTGCTGCTTATTGCTATTGTGGTTGTTTTTGGCGCAGGAAGTTTTTGCAGCTTGGAGAGAAAGATAAGAAATATGGAGGTGGTTTAAATAGAAACTAGAAAAGGCTTTTCAAGAGATTTCTGGCTGGTAGTCGTTGGTCAGATTATTTCCCTATTTGGCAATTCGGTTGTCAGGTTTGCGCTTCCGCTTCACCTTTTGACTGTGACAGGTTCAGCGGCAGTTTTGGGGCTTGTGACAGGGTTTGCGTTTGTTCCAATGGTGATTATGTCGCCCATCGGCGGATTGATCGCAGACCGTGTGAATAAGAGAAATATTATGGTATCTTTGGATTTTTTGACTTCAGGGTTGACTGTTCTATTTTTGATTTTGTATCAGAGAGTAAATTTGACGGGAATTATATCCGTAATGTTGTTTTTATTGTATGGTATTTCTGGGACTTATCAGCCATCGGTACAGTCTAGTATTCCAGTTTTGGTGGAGAAGGAAAGGGTGATGCCTGCGAATGCCATTATCAACATGATATCATCTTTGTCTGGACTGCTGGGCCCAGCTCTGGGCGGAGTGGCCTACAGTGTCTGGGGAATTTATCCGATTTTGACAGGGGCAGCCGTATGCTTCTTCGCCTCGGCAGTCATGGAGATTTTTATTAAGATGCCAGTCTCCTGTAGACCCAGGCAAGAGTCTATATGGAAGGAATGCAGGGCTGATTTGTCAAAGAGCATTATCTATATAACAAAAAAGAGAGCAGCGATAGGAAAACTTACGATTTGCTGTGCAGGAGTGAATCTGGTTTTATCGGCTTTGATGATTATTGGCCTTCCGGTCGTAGTGGTTCAGGCATTGGATTTTGCCCCAAAGGAGGCATCTAGATTGTATGGTTGTCTTCAAGCTTTGATTGCTGTAGGCGGGCTGTCTGGCGGTATGAGTGCGGGGGTGTTCAGTAAAAAATTGGCAATAGAGAAGAGCTGGAAACTGTTGGCGGTAGCTGCAATACTTTTGATGCCAATGGGAGCAGTGCTGGCTTTGGATGTACCTTCTTTGGCAGCCTATGGAGTCTTGGCTGTGACAGGGATGCTCATTATGGCTACGACTTCGGTCTATACAATTCAAGTTATGTCTTATATTCAGGTGAGCGTGCCGGCAGATATGGTTGGAAAGGTGATTGCGTGGATTATAGCACTTACTACCTGTGCGTTGCCCGTGGGGCAGGTCGTGTATGGGATACTTTTTGAACAGTTAGCTGAGGCACTAGCAGTGATCTTTTTGGCGGCAGCTTTGCTGACGCTGGGGATTGTCTGGCAAAGCAGAAGAGTCGTGTCACATCTGTGAGTGTTGTTATGGGAAGGTTAGGCTGGACTTGTTTTTGGGGTTCTGGTAATATGGAAGTCAAACATAAAATAAGGTATTTTAAGAGTTCGTTTTAGGGCAGAAGCCGAAAAAGAGATGGCGGTCTGCACAGGGGGAGACAATGACAGATTTTTTAGTCAGACATTTTATCAGAGATTATCAGTCTGTGGAAAAGGCAGCAGTCAGGACTGCTTACGGTATATTTGCCAGTGTCGTGGGTATTATCTGCAATACTTTTTTATTCCTTGTGAAATTTCTGCTGGGAATTTTCTTAAACAGTGTATCGGTGACTGCGGATGCATTTAACAATCTTTCAGATGCAGCGTCATCCATCATCAGTTTTGTGGGAGTAAAGATGGCGGGTAAGCCAGCAGATAAGGAGCACCCATTCGGCCACGGCCGTCTGGAATACATTGCGGCTTTGGTGGTGTCGTTTCTGGTTTTGGAGGTAGGGCTTACCTTTTTAAAAGATTCCATTGGAAAGATACGAAATCCAGAGGCGTTGAATTTTCAGATACTATCCGTCTGCATTTTGACGCTGTCTATTGCAGTGAAGCTGTGGCTGGGGATTTTCAACCGAAAGCTGGGCAGAAAGATTGACTCCAAAGTTATGATGGCAGTATTTACAGATTCTATGGGAGATGTAGTTACGACAAGCGCTACCATTGTGTCGCTAATTTTTTTCGGTGTCACAGGAATTAACATAGATGGCTTTGTGGGAGTCTGTGTGGCTTTAGTAGTACTTTGGGCAGGTGTCGGCATCGCCAAAGATACGCTGGAACCTCTGATTGGCGAGGCGATTGACCCCAAAACCTGTAAAAAAGTAAAAGATTTTGTGGAAGCGTATGAAGGGATCGAGGGAACCCATGATCTAATCATCCACAACTATGGACCGAATCAGAGCATGGCGTCTATCCATGCAGAAGTGCCAAATGACGCTGGGATTGAGCAGGCTCATGAGCTGATTGATCGGATTGAGAGGGATGCGGCCGAGAAGCTGGGAATGCTTTTGGTAATTCATATGGACCCTATAGAGATGAAGAATGCGCAGGTTCTGAGGATAAGGGCTCAGGCAGAAGAGATTTTGTGTCAGATCGACGAGAAATGCAGTATTCATGATTTTCGGGTGGTGAATGGAAGCGGACAGATTAACTTGATCTTCGATATGGTAGTTCCTTTTAAGTACAAGGAGGATAAGAAAGCGGAGCTGGTCAGAACATTTAATGAAAAAATAAGGGAAGTGGACCAGCGCTACCTGTGTGTGATTACGGTGGAACATAGTTATATACAGGAGGAGTGAAGGGGATTGTCGTGCTTTTGGCGATTTCAGTAAGTTTTAGTTTTGGAGCGGGCGTGCAGTGGAAGACTGCACGCCTTGTTTGATGTGTTTGTATTGACAACTCACGATTTTTCCTTATATGATAATATATATGTACATACCGCATATAGATGTGCGAGGCCTGACGATTCAATGGTAGATGAAAGAGTTTCTATGGTTTGGGGAATATCAGGCAAAAAGAATAACGAAGAGGAGAAATACAGATGAGGGGACATAGTGGTGTGTGTAGGAAGGCATTTTTGGCGGCCTTTCCCTATACAATTCCGATCTTGACCGGTTTTTTATTTTTGGGAATTGCTTATGGAATTTATATGAATGTGTCAGGATTTTCGCCCATTTATCCAATTTTAATGAGCATGGCAATTTTTGCGGGTTCCATGGAGTTTGTGACTGTGGATTTGCTGTTGGGGATGTTTCATCCGATGAGCGCGCTGATACTGGCGTTCATGGTCAATGCCCGCCATCTGTTCTATGGGATATCCATGCTGGACAAATATAAGAATGTAGGAAAGAAGCGATGGTATCTGATTTTTGGCATGTGTGACGAGTCATTTTCCATTAACTGTACCACGGAGGTACCAGCAGGGGTAGATAGAGGTTGGTTTTACTTTTTTGTGACTTTATTGAACCAATGCTATTGGGTATGTGGGGCGGCTATTGGAGGAATCTGTGGCTCTTTGATTAGCTTTGAGACGGAAGGGTTGGATTTTGTGATGACGGCTCTTTTGGTGGTGATTTTTCTGGAACAATGGATGAAGGAAAAAGATCATACCAGTGGAGTGATTGGAATTGTACTGACTGTAATCTGTCTGGTGGTTTTCGGGAACAAGAATTTTATTATTCCTTCCATGCTTGGAATTCTTGGAGTATTGACTCTGATGAGAGGAAGACTGGAGAGGAGGATAGGAGAATGACGGTTCAACAGCAGGTGATAACAATTTTGATGGTGGTACTGGGGACGATGCTGACTAGGTTTCTTCCATTCTTGATTTTTCCGGCGGATAAGCCTACTCCGAAATACATACAGTATCTCGGGAAGGTGCTCCCAGCGGCAGCCTTGGGGCTTTTGGTGGTGTATTGCTTGAAAGATGTATCTGTTTTTCAGGGAAGCCATGGGATACCGGAGCTGATTTCAGTAATTTTAATTGTGGTTCTGCATTTTTGGAAACGACAGATGTTGCTCTCCATAGCCGGAGGGACGATTTGTTATATGGTTTTAGTACAGACTGTTTTCTGAGAGGAAAGCAGTCTTTTTTAGTGGTATAGGAAAGACATTATCACGATAAGGTGTGAAAGGAATTTCCTATTACAAAAACGCGCTGATAAGGATGTGTACGCCGCAATAAGGTAGTGTACTGCGAGGTGGTGTTGCGGCGGAGTGGAGGAGAGCTCTTTGCGCTCCGACGCAGGTGGAGAATCCTGCTTGCAGGATTCTTTTTTATTCTATTGGTGAGGAAAAGAAATTTGCTTGACACAGGGTAAAAGGGATGGTATTATGATGATATCAAATTAATATCATTTATATATGAGGAGGAAAAGATATGGAGACGAAGAAAAACGTGGAGGAGAGAGTGCTGAAGGCAAAATCAGGCATGGGTATGCTGATTTTTAGTATTTTGCTGATCCTGCTATGTGCGCCGGTCATAGTCGTCGGAGTGAAAATTCGTCTGGTTGGCTTGGGGATTGTGCTGGGGGTAATTCTTGTGTTGACAGGATTTATTTTGTTGGGTGGGCTGCATATCATTCATCCCAATGAGGCGTTGGTGTTGACTCTGTTCGGCAATTATTACGGCACATTGTACGATGCAGGATTTTATTGGATTAATCCATTTTGTAGTGCAATTAATCCGACGGCACAGTCTAAAATTGTTCAGGAGAAAGAAAAAAACAGTCAGCTTGGAAAGAGTGAAATATCTATAAGTGTATCTAAAAAAGTCTCACTGAAGACGATGACTCTGGACAACAAAAAGCAAAAAGTTAATGATGCACTGGGAAATCCTGTAGAGATTGGAATCATAGTAATCTGGAAGGTTAAAAATGCAACTTGGTCGGTATTGAATGTGGAAAATTACAAGGAATATCTTTCTATTCAATGCGACGCGGTTACTAGAAATGCAGCTCGGAATTATCCTTATGATACAGCTGAGGAGGCTAAGGAGAAGACTCTGCGGGGGAGCAGTCAGGAGATTGCAGATATCATGCAGGATGAACTACAGATGAAGGTGGTAGATGCAGGAATTGAGGTAATAGATGTGAGGATTACCCATCTGGCTTATGCTCCTGAGATTGCTTCTGCAATGTTACAGCGTCAGCAGGCCACGGCGATTATTGATGCCCGCCAGAAGATCGTGGAAGGAGCAGTGGGTATGGTGGAAATGGCGTTGAACCAGTTAAGTGAGAATGAGATTGTGGAATTGGATGAGGAGCGAAAGGCTGCCATGGTCAGCAATCTGTTGGTAGTTCTCTGCGGAAATAAAGATGCTCAGCCTATTGTAAACAGCGGTTCTATCTATTAAAATATGGGAAAATGCCTTTGTGTGCTGAGAGATATGAAAAATGACCGAGCAAAGCGAGGGATACTTCTTGAATGCTAGTTCAAGAAGGTGGAGAAAACGATAAAACAGTTGCGGAAAGGAGGGCGGCAGATGTCCGATGAAAAGGCGAAAGAAAAAGCAAAGAAGCAGATTCCTTTGAGGGTATCAGCCAGCCTTTACGCTGAAATTGCGCAGTGGGCGGAAGACGATTTCCGGTCTATCAATGGACAGATTGAATTTCTGCTGACGGAATGTGTAAAATATCGGAAAAAAAAGAATAAAGAATGAAAGTGGAATAAAACACAAAAATTTATAGAAATTTCAGAAAAGAGAGGAATTGTGTCGAAAATAAGATGCGATTACTCTCTTTTTCTGTCCATATTATATAAGATAAGAAAAGAACATTTTTTAGACACAAAAACCATGTTATAATAAAAGATAGTTACGGAACGAAAGTGGAGTAACTATCCGCTACTTTGTGACGAACGAAGAGAGTCACAAAGGGACCCGAAGAGGAGTGAAGGATGAGCGGACTGGAAAATCCAGCGAAGCCGCGTGTATAGAACGGAATTCGTATGGGAGAGACTGAGTGATGCAGAATACTTTGAGAGGATAGGCTGCTAAAGATCATATTTTGCATCCTACGGCTGCCGGGCTTGTTATCCATGGAGAAGAATATGGACCTGACAGAACGATTTTGAAATTACGGTTGTGAAAAAATGGAGATAAAAAAACTATCGAAAAAGACAGTACTGTAGCTTGAACGTATTCTGGAATATATGGTTCCTGGCAGAGAATAAAAAACAAGTGAATATAGAAGAAATTATTGGAGTAAGAGTCAAGAGTGCGAGTCTTGGTCAACGAACTTGCGAAATTGGAAAAGATATAAGCAACAGAGAAAAATAAAGGGTGCGAATATAGCACTATGTGATGATAAAGCAACAAGAACCATGGTGCTGCAAAAAATTGGCCGATTGGTTATCGAATTACAGGAGAATCCGTGATGGAACGAGGGATGAGAGGAATGAAAAATTTAGTAGTGGGAATCCTGGCTCATGTGGACGCGGGAAAGACGACTCTTTCGGAGAGTATGCTGTATTTAAGCGGAAGCATCCGAAAATTAGGCCGTGTGGATCACCAGGACGCCTTTTTAGATACTTATGATTTGGAGAGAAGCAGGGGAATCACAATTTTTTCAAAACAAGCGGTGTTCTCTTTGGAAGACTGCCGGATTACCCTGCTGGATACCCCGGGACATGTTGATTTTTGCGCGGAGATGGAGCGAACGCTACAAGTGTTGGACTACGCGATTTTGGTCATCAGCGGGGCGGATGGAGTCCAAGGACATACGCAGACGCTGTGGCGGCTTCTGCAAAGATATAAAATTCCTGTATTTTTGTTTGTCAATAAAATGGACCAGGACGGCACAGACCGAGAAAAGTTGATGGAAGAGCTGAAAAGAAAGTTAGACGAAGGCTGCGTCGACTTTAGCCAGGAGACAGAGGAGTGGATGGAAGAACTAGCGATGTGCGATGAGAGACTGCTAGAAGAGTATTTGGAGAACGGCAGACTTCCTGTCAAAGAAATTCCGGGGCTGGTCAAAAATAGACAGGTCTTTCCCTGCTATTTTGGGTCGGCGCTGAAGCTTGACGGAGTGAGGGAATTTCTGGAAGGTCTGGAAAAATATACGGCCGCTTCCTCCTATCCGGAGGTATTCGGAGCAAAAGTCTATAAAATCGCCAGAGATGGCAGCCGGCTTACTTATCTGAAAGTGACTGGTGGATGTCTTCGAGTCAAGATGCCGCTCACGAACCGAAAAGAAGGACAGGAGCATAGCGAGCAGCTCTGGGAGGAAAAAGTAGATCAGATTCGTATCTATTCTGGTGCAAAATATGAGACAGTGCCGGAGGCTTGTGCCGGGATGGTGTGTGCAGTGACGGGACTGAATCACACCTATCCCGGTCAGGGGCTGGGGGCTGAGGTGGATTCTGGGCCTCCAATGCTTCAGTCTGTACTGAATTATCAGATCATCCTTCCTCCGGACTGTGACCCTTATCAGACGCTGGGCAAGTTAAGGGAGTTGGAAGAAGAGGACCCACAGCTTCATCTGGTCTGGAATGAAAAGCTGGGAGAGATTCATGCTCAGGTGATGGGGAGAGTACAGATTGAGATTCTGAAAAGCCTGATCTGGGACAGATACAAGATTCCTGTGGAGTTTGGCGTCGGAAATATTGTGTACAAGGAGACAATAGAGAACACGGTGGAGGGCGTCGGCCATTTTGAGCCTCTCCGGCACTATGCCGAGGTTCATTTGTTGTTGGAACCTCAGGAAAGAGGCAGCGGTTTGGTCTTCAGCACCAGTTGCAGTGAAGATGAGTTGGATAGGAATTGGCAGCGTCTGGTGCTGACACATTTGGCGGAGAAGGAACATTTAGGGGTTCTGACGGGTTCTCCAGTCACAGACATGAAGATTACCCTGATCGGTGGGAGGGCTCATGCAAAGCACACAGAAGGCGGCGATTTTCGGCAGGCTACATACAGGGCAGTCCGACAGGGGCTGAGAAAAGCAAAAAGCGTGCTGCTGGAACCGTATTATGAGTTTCGTCTGGAAATACCGACGGAGAATGTGGGTAGAGCGCTGTCTGATATTCAGCGTATGAACGGAAGTTTTCAGCCTCCGGTGACAGAGGAGGATATGACTTTGCTTACTGGGGAGGCGCCGGTATCCGCAATGCGGGACTATCAGACGGAGGTAGTTTCCTATACCAAGGGCAGGGGGCGACTGTTCTGTGCTTTGAGCGGATATCAGCCATGCCAGGAACAGGATGAGATAGTGGGAGAGATCGGCTATGACCCGGAGAGTGATTTGGAAAATCCCACGAGTTCCGTTTTCTGTGCCCACGGGGCAGGCTTCGTGGTTCCTTGGAACCAGGTGGAAGAGTACATGCATGTGGAGAGCATCTGGGAGGAGGCGAAACAGGAGCGGCCGGACGTAGCCGCGCAGGTTTACAGTGTTCCTGCTTATGAGGACAGAAAAAGCTTTGAACAAGAAGAGAAAGAGCTGAGAGAAATTTTTGAGAGGACCTACGGTTCGGCAAAACGGCCCAAGGAGGTGCTGAGTAGCAGAGTAACTCGGACATATTCTGAGAGACCCATCAGGAGGCACAGAATGGTTCCAGAAAAGGAGTATCTTCTGGTGGACGGCTACAATATTATCTTTGCCTGGGAGGATTTAAAAGAGCTGGCGGAAGTTAATATTGACGGGGCCAGGACGAAGCTGATGGACATTCTCTGCAATTACCAAGGTTATAAAAAATGTGTTTTGATTCTTGTCTTTGACGCTTACAAAGTAGAGGGACATGAATGTGAAGTGACGGATTATCATAACATCCATGTGGTCTACACAAAAGAGGCAGAGACCGCAGATCAATATATAGAGAAAGTGGTTCATGAGATCGGGAGAAAATACCAGGTGACGGTAGCTACCTCTGATGGCCTGGAACAAGTGATTATACGGGGGCAGGGGGCCAGCCTGCTGTCAGCCAGAGAACTAAGAGAAGAGATTTCCCTGGTAAATGAACAGATTCGCCAGGAGTGTGACCAAAGAAGGCAAAGAGGAAAAAACTACCTTTTCGATCACCTCTCCGAGGAGCTGGTGGATTATATGGAAGAGGTTCGTCTGGGGAAAAAAGAGATAGAGTAGAGGTGTAAAAAAATGCCAGAGTTGAGCAATCGAGTGAATTTATTTACAGATTCTGTGATTCGGCGTATGACCAGAATCAGTGACGAATACGGAGCGATTAACCTGTCTCAGGGCTATCCTGATTTTGCGCCGCCGAGACCAATGCTAGAACGGCTAAAAGAGGTAGCTATGGAAGGGCCTCACCAGTATTCGGTGACTTTTGGAGCTGAAAATTTAAGAGCCGCGCTGGCGAATAAATTCGGAAAGGCAATTCAAAGAGAGATCGATCCCAAGGAGGAGGTGTTGGTGACCTGCGGCGGAACGGAGGCGATGATGTCCGCGATGATGACGGTCTGCAACCCCAAAGATAAGGTGATCGTGTTTAGTCCTTTCTATGAGAATTACGGAGCAGATGCCATCCTTTCCGGAGCAGAACCGATCTATGTGCCTTTGATACCGCCGGATTTTCATTTTGAACCTCAAGCGCTGGAAGAGGCTTTTCGCCAGAATGCAAAAGCGTTGATTCTGTGTAATCCCTCCAATCCTACAGGAAAAGTATTCACGCTGGAAGAGCTGAATTTGATCGGACGGCTTGCCAAGAAATACGACGCTTTCATTATCACAGACGAGGTCTATGAGCATATGGTATATCCGCCTAACCGGCACATCTATATGGCGAGCCTGCCAGATATGTATGAGCGGACAGTCAGTTGCAGTTCTCTGTCTAAGACTTACTCGATCACTGGATGGAGGCTGGGATATCTGATTGGTCCCAAAAGAGTGATTGAAAATGCGAAAAAGGTTCACGATTTTCTGACCGTGGGGGCGCCCTCTCCATTGCAGGAGGCTGCCTGTGTCGGTGTGAATTTTCCAGATGAGTACTATAGGGATTTCAGCGAGATGTATAGAGAAAAGAGGGACTACTTCTGTCGGAGGCTGGATGAGATGGGCCTGAAACACACGCTGCCACAAGGTACCTATTTTGTGCTTTTGGACATTTCAGATTTCCTGGCTATGGAAAAGTTTGAAGGCTTTACAGATTTGCAGTTTTGCGAGTGGATGACACGGGAGATCAAGGTGGCAGCGGTGCCAGGGTCCAGCTTCTTTCGGGAACCGGTGAACCATCTGATACGTCTTCATTTTGCCAGAAGTAAGGAGACATTGGATGAGGCGCTGAATCGGCTGGAAAAGATGGCCGCCATGCTGGAGCATTAAAAAATGTGCTCTTTTGAACAAGGAGAGAAAGAAAATTTAAGGGTACATAGGAATTGAGGGGAGGAAACTGAAAACATTCCGCGGGATTGAGTCGCGGCGAAACATAAGGCGCTGCTGAAGCGGTCAGCCGCAGGCGGGGAATCCTGCCGGAAGGAATTAAAAAAGGGGGAAAAAACGATGAGACTGAAAGATGCGATTTCTACTTTATCATTCGGACAAAAGAGGGGAAAGCTGAATGTTATGTATACACAATGGGGAGAGTGTGTGGCTCAGGAATCCAAGAAGTCTGATTATGTCCCACTGAAGGAGTATCCGAGACCACAGATGAGAAGAAAACAGTATCAGATTCTCAACGGTTGGTGGCGATACATGGTTGTCAAAGAAAAGAGTTGGGAAATTCCTAGAGGCCGAAAATTCCAGGGAAAAATTCTGGTTCCGTTTTCACCGGAAAGCCTATTGTCGGGTGCAGATTTTCAGCTTTTGCCGGGCGAGACTCTCTGGTATGAACGGGAGGTTGATCTAAAGCCGGAAGAGAATCAGGGCAGACGGCTCCTCCTTCATTTTGGAGCTGTAGATCAGGAATGCAAGGTTTTTTGGAACGGAACGTTGGTGGGAGAGCATTTGGGAGGATATCTTCCTTTTTCTATGGATATCACTGGTTACGTCCGGGAAGGAAAGAACAAAATTCAGGTGGCTTGTCGGGATGAGAGCGACACCGGATGGAGAACCCGGGGTAAGCAGAAGCTAGAGGCAGGCGGAATGTTTTATACTGCTCAGAGCGGAATCTGGCAGACGGTATGGTTGGAGTGGGTTCCAGATGTCTATGTTCGCAGATTGAAGATATCCCCGGATTATGATTCGGAAGCTCTGGATCTCGGGATATATCCGGGAGGCAGCAAACCAGGAGAAGTCAGCTCTCTTTGGGTGGAAGTCTATGAGGGAGACGGACTGGTTTATCGTCATGAGGCACAGATGCAGAAGGAATCCGTCACGGTTCATCTGAAGATTCCGAATTTTCACAAGTGGAGTCCGGAAGACCCGTTCCTCTATGGTCTTAGAGTAGGTCTGGGAGAAGATGTGGTGGAGAGCTATTTCGCCATGAGAGTCTTCACGAAGGAGCCGGATACGCAGGGAGTGCCGCGCCTTTGTCTGAATCATCGACCATACTTTTTCAACGGCGTGTTGGACCAAGGGTATTGGCCGGATGGTCTGTGCACAGCGCCCACAGACGACGCGCTGAGAGCGGATATCATAAGGATGAAAAGATTAGGTTTCCGGCTGATGCGTAAGCACTGCAAAATAGAGCCGTTGCGGTGGTACTATCACTGTGACCGCCTGGGAATGGTGGTCTGGCAGGATATGGTCAACGGCGGGGAGAGCTATGACATGAAACGTCTCTGTTATCTTCCAACGGTTTTGCCGAAGCTGACGGAGGGAAAATCGTGGTCTGCGGCTGCTGCGGGGCGTAAAAATATGAAGGGTTGCCAGGAATGGCTGGCAGAGTGCCGGGAAACTATACGGACACTCTATAACAGCCCGTGCGTGGGGGCTTGGGTGATTTTCAATGAAGGATGGGGGCAATTTGCCACGGAGCCTGTCACAAGGATGGTGAAAAAGGCTGACCCGTCCAGGCCAGTGGACTCAGCCAGTGGATGGTTTGACTGTGGATGCGGCGATATAAAAAGCGTCCACAACTATTTTGAGACGTTAATCTGTCCGAAAGACAGAAGAACAGGAAAAATAGAAGAGGCGAGAGCCTGCGTGATTTCAGAGTACGGAGGGCTTGCGCTGGCTATAGAAGGTCATCTGTCCAGCGACCGTGTATATGGCTATAGGAAGCTGAAGACGGGAGAGGAATTTCAAAGAAGATATGAGCAGTTTCAAAGTCAATTGAAAAAGTTACAGAGAGAAGGACTTTCGGCAGCGATCTATACTCAGGTATCGGATATTGAAGATGAGATCAACGGTATCTATACTTATGATCGGAAAGTATGTAAATTGCAGTAGTTTATGAAAAATGCCCGCCAAAAGCAGGAGAAAAATCCAGCTTTGGCGGGCTATTCAGCTTTCGCAGTAGATTAGCGGTAATGGATTCCGTTCCAGTATACGGGATCTTTGACAATGGTTTCAGGCAGAAGTTCTACGCCGTCCAATGCCCATTTTTTGAATTCTGTGAAGCCAGTCCGGTCGATGATATAGCCTACGTGCTCCTTGCCGCCTGGCGCAGAACGGTCGATGTATTTTTCTACAAATTTGTAGGTATTTAAGATTACTTTTATGATCGTGTCCTCATCTACCCATACCAGAAAATCTTCGCCTAGGCGGGGATTGCGCTTTCCAGTTCGGCCCATAATCGTCAGACGATAATATTTCTGCTGACTTCTGGTCCAGGCACGAGTGGGACATTTTGTGACGCAGACGCCGCAACCTACACATTTTTCGGCATTTCGTTCGATTTTATAGTTTTCCATGCGAAGCACATTCACGGATAATTTGTCACAGCCTTTGATACAAGCGCTGCAAGATACGCAGCGGGACGGTTCATACTGGGGAATGGTCATTCCGATGATACCGAAATCGTGCATTCTGGCCTTGATGCAGTCGTTGGCACAGCCAGTCAAAGCGATCTTAAAATGCAGATCGTTGGGGAAAATTGCGTCTTCGATTCTCTTTGCGAAGGCCGCTGTGTCATAGTTGGCAAAGGGACAGACACGGTTTCCGATACAGGCGCTGACATTTCTGGTCCCTGAGGCGGGATAGCCGGTTCCGGGAATGGTCTGGTTGATTCCGAGATTTTCAATGATCGGCTGAAGCTCCTGGTTTACTTTTTCTATGTCGGTTAAGGAAATTCCCTCAATCTCAAATCCTTGACGGGTGGTCAGATGTACGCTGCCGTTTCCGTATTTACGGGCAATTTCAGCTACTTTGGATAAGACCTCAGCGTTGCATTTGCCGCCAGGTACACGGACTCTGGAGGCTGTCTCCCCACGGTGCTTGGAGACACGAAAAGCATTTTTTTTCAATTTTTTGGTATTGATATCTAGATACATATGCCATCTCCTCCTAATCCATTAATTTTTTTCCTTCGGTGTAGTTAAATACAGGTCCGTCCAGGCAGATGTAGGCGTCGCCCATCCGGCAGTGACCACATTTTCCCAGACCGCAGCACATCTTTCTTTCCTGAGAAATCCAGATCTGTTCGTCCTTGATTCCAAGCTTTTCCAGTTCTGCCACAGCGAATTTCATCATCACAGGAGGTCCTACCACGATGGCGGCCGCATTTTGAAGTTTTCGGAATTTTAAATCGGGGATGTATTTTGTCACCAGACCCACCTGATAGCCAGGTTCTTTCGCAGAGTCCACAGTGACGGTGAGGTTCATCTGGGATTCCCAGCGCTTTAAATCTTCGTGGAACAGAATATATTCTGGGGCTTTAAAGCCTACGATTGTGGTCAAGGAAAGTACCTCCTGGGGATGGTTTCCAAAGTAGTCGACGACAGCTTTGACTGGTGAGACGCCGGTGCCCCCTGCAATGACAACCAGTTCTTTTCCCTGATAGTCGGACACGTCAAAACCGTTTCCGTAGGGGCCGCGCATGAAAAGAGTTTTTCCCACTTTGTTTTCAAAGATTTCATTGGTGACCTTTCCTACTTTTCGGATGGTTAAATCCACGTAATCTTCACCGATACCGCTGACAGAGATCGGAGCTTCGCCATATTTTGGAATGGACACTTCAAAAAACTGGCCGGGCTTCACAGTTCCCACAAAGCTCATACGGAATGTATATTCAATATCCGTGTGCCGGATAATTTCTTTGATCTGTGATAAGAAAGGCATGTATTCATTGCTCATTTTTTTGTCCTCCTATCTCTGAGAGTTTGTGCAGGCAGTGGATATAGGAGATATATTCCGGACAGACATTCTCGCAGCGTCCGCAGCCCACGCACATATGATAGCCAAAGCGGTTTTTATAGTTGTAGACCTTGTGCAGCACTTTGAAGCGCATCCGCTCTCCCTGGTCCTTGCGGAAACGGATGCCGCCGGCGATATCTGAGTAACCGTCCACCTGGCAGGATGCCCACACACGGCGGCGTTCCCCGGCATTTTCGTTGTCTCGATAGAAGATGTCCTGCATTGTGAAGCAGGTACAGGTGGGACAGACAAAATTACAGCGCCCACAGCCGATGCAGCGCCCGGCATATTCCTGCCACATTTCGTGAAGTCCGATATCTTCTGGGAGGTGTACTGGGAGACAGACTTTCTCTTCATTCTCGGAGACATACTGAATTTTGCTGTCTTTTTGAGGGGCACTCAGTCCTTGGGCAGATTTTTTTAGTTCATCATCTTTGAATTCCAGGTAAAACCCGTCCTTTTCGGGGTGGATGTAAGCATCGTAACCGTCAGACTGATTTGTTCCCATACTCACACAGAAGCAGGACTCAAAAGAATGCTCACAACCCATGAGAATGAATTTCGCATTTTTACGGGCTTCCTGATAGTAATAGTCCACGGCGCCATTGCGAAGATAGATTTCATCCAGCCTCTTCAGCGCATGGAGCTCGCAGGAACGCAGAAAAATTAACCGTTTTTTCTTAGGTTCCGGCAGTTTTGTGCTGCTTTCTGTGAAATACATGATGGTGTCAGAGATGGGCAACAGCGTCTCTTTGAAGCTGTAGTCTGATTTCTTGTCCCACACGAGCTCCTCCAGGGAATTCAGGATTCCATAGCGGACGGTGTCGGTGTCTGAGAAACAGCCGTCCCCGGGGAACCGTTTAGGTCCATAGACGTCATACTCTTTTTGCAGTTTCTCGAGAAGACAGGAAGCTGTTTTTATGTTGAAAAGATTTCCCATATGCGTTCTCCTTTTCTTATTTTTGTTTGTAGAAATCTGACAGTCCGTCCATATTCGGGAGGATGAACTGTTGGTTTTGATAGTACAGCAGGTCCCTTTGGGAGAGACTTTTGCAGGCACGGGAGACATTCTCCCTGGGTGCTCCGACAAAATCTGCCAGCAGGGTCATGGTTAGTTTTACCTGGATATGTACGCCGTCTTTTTTTCTCACTCCAAAGTCGCGCCCCAGTTTCCAGAGCTTTGCGGCAATTTTTCTCTCCAGGAGAAGGCTGCCGCTGGTGTTTTTCAGCTGATGGCTGAGGCGCCAGATATACCTTTCATACTCTGTCATGACCGCTTGGGTCAGACAGGGATGACAGATCATCAGTTTCTGGAAATTTCTGAGCGGAATTTCCAGAATTTGTGCAGACTGAACTGCTTCGCAGAAGACGGAGACAGGTCTTTGGCTGACAATATTGTGGTTCAGAAGATGGCCTTTTCCCAAGATAAACAAAATCTTTTTGTTTCCATGTTTGGTTAAATTATAGACCATGACCTCGCCTTCCAACAGAAGATAGACCTGTTCCTCATAGATTCCGGCGTGAAAGATGATTTCTCTTTTGGAATATTCACAGAGACGTCCTAGATTTAGGAGGGTCTGAATGATATCCTGCGGGAGATCTTTGAAGAAAGCCGAAGTTTGCAGCTGCTGAATGCTTGATGTGTTCATGAAATCCTCCTATGTGAAAGTGCGGCAGACGATCTGATTTCCCAGAGCTATAAAAGGGCATGGCACCCCTGTACACTGAGGGTAATAAAAAGAAAAACATTTCGCTGTGATATTTGTCACAATTTCATAGAAAAAGTTCTGCCGCGCAGTGTATGAAAGTTTTCTTTCAATATAGATATTTATTAATACGTTCATTATATGGTATGAAAGAAAATAGAGTCAAGGAAGTAGGAGTGCAGATAAAGTTGAATTTTTTTCGTCAGTTCCCAAAAGGGAACCAAGTTGCAGCCTCCAAAACTGAAAAAATGGTTGTCTTCCCAATTTACAGATGCTATAATAAAAAACAAAAATTCATGGATAAGCATACCTCCTGCCACCGGGTAGGGGGAAGGAATGCCTGATTGTCTGGCGGTAGGTCTTAGAAGCCGGACAATCAGGCTTTTTCTGTCTGAAGAATACATCCGGGTGTTCCGAGGCACTGTGTCATTGTGGGCAACGGCGGACCGCTGCCGTGCGGCTGATCTGAGAAAGGGGAGGAAAAATGAACGGGTTAAAGAGAGAATACTTCAAATATATATCTTTGAATATTATGGGAATGCTGGGATTGTCTTGTTACATTTTGGCGGATACCTATTTTGTCTCCAATCGGATGGGAACAAATGGGCTGGCAGCTTTGAATCTGGCTATAGCAGTATACAGCCTGATTCACGGCACGGGGCTGATGATCGGCATTGGTGGTGCGACCAGATATACGATCAGCAGGTCTCAGGGGAAAACGCGCCGGGCATCAGAAGCGTTCTGGGACAGCTTGGTGCTGGGAATGGCAGCAGCAGCTTTTTTTATGGCAGCAGGCGTCTTTGGTGCGGAGTTTTTCGCGAAGCTTTTGGGGGCGAATGAAGAGATTTTGCCGTTGACAGCGGTCTACCTCAGGACGATTTTGTGTTTTTCACCATGTTTCATATTGAATAATATCGTACTGGCATTTGTCCGAAACGATGGCTCGCCAAGATTGTCCATGACGGGGATGATATGTGGAAGCCTGGGAAATATTGTACTGGATTATATATTTATGTATCCTCTGGGATGGGGAATGTTTGGCGCTGCGTTTGCTACAGGACTTGCGCCTGTCATCAGCCTTAGCATATTGTCGACGTTCTTTATCAAAAAGAGAAATCACTTCCATCTAATAATCCACAGGGTAAGGTTTGGGACAGTCAGAGATTTGTGCGGCCTGGGCAACTCTGCTTTTATCAATGAAGTCTCCTCAGCAGTGGTTCTGATTGTGTTTAATCTCTTAATTTTACGCATCTCTGGAAATGTGGGGGTGGCGGCTTATGGAGTTGTGGCTAATTTAGCTTTGGTGGCTGTGGCTGTCTTTACCGGAACGGCTCAGGGTAGCCAACCACTCATCAGTAAAAGCTACGGAAAGGGAGAAAAAATTCAAGTTCGTGCGTTTTACCGGTATGCGGCTGCCACAGCATTTGTTTTGGGAGCTTTTATGATCCTGGTGGTATACATGAATACTTCGAACTTTGTGGAGGTCTTTAACAGTGAGCAGGACGAAAAGCTGGCAGTTCTGGCCTCGGAAGGGCTAAGATTTTACTTCCTGGGATTTTTCTTTGCAGGTATCAACATCGTCACGGCAGCGTACTTGGGAGCTGTGGAGAATGCGAGGGCGGCTTTTTTTGTGGCAGCTTTTCGAGGAACGCTGGGGATTCTCATCTTTGCGGTTGTGTTGGGACTCTGCTTTGGAATGAAGGGAATCTGGCTGTCTTATCCAGTTACGGAGGGAGTCACTTTCCTGGGGATTTTGACCGTTGGAAGAGGGAATTTTCAAAGAATTGACAATCCATTTTGATTCCTCTATACTGGATATCAGTGTGTGATACGAGAGTGATGCAGACAATGAATTTAAAGGGGGAGTAACATAACAGGTGAAAGAAATAGCAAAAGAAAATAAAATGGGGGTCATGCCGATTCCCAAACTGTTGATGACAATGTCTCTGCCGATGGTTATTTCTATGTTGGTACAGGCCTTGTATAATGTAGTCGACAGCATGTTCGTTGCACAGCTGAATGAGAATGCTCTGACGGCGGTCTCGCTGGCGTTTCCTATTCAGAATCTGATGATCTCAATTTTGACAGGAACAGGTGTGGGTATTAACGCACTCTTGTCAAGAAGTCTGGGAGAGAAAAAGTTTGACAAGGCCAATCAAGTAGCGATGCATGGCCTATTGCTGGCAGGATGCAGTTATTTGATTTTTTTGATACTGGGAATTTTTGGCTCTCATGCATTTTTTGCGGTGCAGACTCAGGATGCTCAGATTTTGGGGTATGGTACTGACTATATGAGGATTATCTGTATCTGTGGTTTTGGAATTTCGTTCCAGGTAATTCTAGAAAGGTTACTTCAGTCCACAGGACGCACGATGTATTCTATGGTCACTCAAAGTGTAGGAGCGCTGACCAATATTGTCCTGGACCCAATTATGATTTTTGGACTATTTGGTTTTCCGAGGTTGGAAGTCGCAGGCGCGGCTCTTGCCACAGTGACCGGGCAGACAGTGGCAGCGATATTGGCTTTGACGTTTAATATCAAAAGAAACCATGAGCTCAGATTTTCGTTCCGGGATTTTTCTGTATCAGGTAGGATCATTCGGGAGATCTATTCGGTGGGAATTCCTTCTATCATTATGGCGTCGATTGGTTCGGTGATGACTTTTGGAATGAATAAGATATTGATCGCATTTACTTCCACGGCGACAGCAGTATTTGGAGTGTATTTTAAGATTCAGAGTTTTGTCTTTATGCCGGTTTTTGGACTGAACAATGGAATGGTGCCGATCATTGCCTATAATTATGGCGCCAGAAAAAATAAGCGCATTATGGAGACCATACGGGACAGCGTGTTTGTGGCAGTGGCGATTATGCTGGCTGGATTGGCAGTTTTTCAGCTGATGCCAGATAAACTCCTAGGAATTTTTAATGCCTCCGAGGAAATGATGTCCATAGGAGAGCCAGCTTTACGCATCATCAGTGTGAGCTTTCTCCTAGCTGGTTTTAATATTGTGAGTTCTTCCATATTTCAGGCTCTGGGTCACGGTGTGCTGAGTCTGATCGTGTCGGTGGTAAGGCAGCTTTTTGTGCTACTGCCTGTGGCATTTTTATTTTCGCGGACGGCGGGATTGCAGGCGATCTGGTGGAGTTTTCCGATCGCAGAGCTTGTCGCGTTTGCGCTCTGTGCTGCCTTTTTGAGAAAAATTAAAAGGACGAAAATTGATCCTCTGGGACAAAATCACTGAGAGGTCTAGCATCTTTAGAAGTGTTCACTTTGTTCAGTCATGTATCTGAATCTGGTAAATTTTAGGGCCAATGGCTGTGTGTCGGAATTTTATTGGGTTCAGTTTCATGGCTGATTTTTTTGCATGATAGGAAAGAACTTGTCACGCTAATGTATGAAGATGCCTTCCTATCATACAAAACGAAAGATCGCACTGCAGAGGAAACTCAGTACATTATGAACGGAATGTAAAACTTTCTTAAATTATCGGAAAATATTGGAAATTTGGCGGCAATAAGTGTAAGATGGGTATATAATAACTTGGAAATGCAAAAGATGAAAGGTACAGGGAAATCTGACAGGACCTTGAAATCTTCGGCGGATACTGAGAGAAGAATGGAGGCAATTATGAAGTCTTTGAAACTGAGAGATAATTTTTATTGGACTGGGATTGTGGACAAGGATTTGCGAGTATTTGACATCATCATGTATACGGAGTTTGGTACTACATACAACTCGTATGTGATGAAAGCGGGGGATAAGACAATTCTCTTTGAAACCGCGAAGGAGAAGTTTTTTGATGATTATCTGGAAAAATTGGAAGAGATCACTGAAGTGACGAAGATTGACTATCTGGTAGTCAATCATACAGAGCCAGACCATGCGGGTAGTGTAGAGCGTCTGTTGGAGCTGAATCCGGGACTGAAGATTATTGCGACCGGTTGTGCGGTTGGGTTCTTAAAGGAAATCGTGAACGGAGAGTTTACAGCGATACCTGTAAAAGACGGACAAAGAATGCAGATCGGGGATAAGACCCTGCAGTTTTTGATTGTGCCGAACCTTCATTGGCCGGATACCATGTATACGTATATCGAGGAAGAACAGATTTTAGTGACTTGCGACTCTTTTGGTTCTCATTATGGCTGTGAGACATTGATGAGCAAGGTGACAGACCAAGAAGGCTACATGAGGGCGACGAAATATTATTTTGATAATATCATCGGGCCTTTTAAAGCCTATATGAAAAAAGCATTGGATCGTATTCAGGAGTTGGATATCTCCATGATCTGTACAGGACATGGGCCAGTTCTGGATACAAAGATTGATTTTATCATACAGACTTATCGAGAGTGGTGTACCGTTGTCAATCCGAATCCGAGAAAAACGGTTATCGTCCCGTATGTAACTGCCTATGGATACACGGGAATGCTTGCTCAGGAAATTGCAAAGGGAATTCGAGACAGTGGAGATGTAGATGTGCGTTGCTATGATATGGTAGAGGCAGATCAGGAGAAAGTCCTGGAAGAGTTGGGATTTGCTGACGGAATACTCTTTGGAACGCCGACGATTGTGGGAGAGGCTCTGAAACCTATCTGGGAGCTCGTGACGTCTATTTTTGCCGGGACCCACGGCGGAAAGCTGGCCAGTGCTTTTGGCAGCTACGGCTGGAGTGGAGAGGGAGTTCCCCATATCATTGAGAGGCTAAAACAGCTTCGTATGAAGGTTGTTGATGGACTTAGAGTGCGGTTTAAACCGAGTGAGGCCGATCTGGTAGATGCGTATGAATATGGCTATCAGTTTGGCTGCACACTTCAAAATAAAGAAAATCCTAAGAAAAGATCGGCCAGAAAAACCCTGGTAAAATGCGTGATCTGTGGGGAGATTTTTGACTCGTCGGTAGAGGTCTGTCCGGTGTGCGGTGCAGGCAGAGAACATTTTGTGCCGGTTGAGGCAGAGGAGACGGCCTATCACAGAGATACGAAGGATTTTTATGTGATTTTGGGAAACGGAGCGGCAGGTTTTCAGGCAGCTAAGGCGATCAGAGAGAGGGACCGTACAGGTTCTATCTTGATGATTTCCAATGAACCTTACTCTGCTTACAATCGTCCCATGCTGACGAAATCAATTATGGCCGATCTGCAGGCTGATCAGATCGCCATCGAGAACCAGCAGTGGTATGAAGAGAATAATATCATTCAGGTTCTCGGAAGAGAAGTTATCGCTATTGACACACAGAGTCAGGAGGTGGAATTGGAAGACGGCACCAGGCTCAGATACAGTAAGCTGATCTATGCGTTGGGCTCTGAGTGTTTCATTCCGCCTATTCCTGGAACGGATAAGAAGCAGGTGGTGGCCATCCGAAGACTGAGCGATACACAGAAGATCGCAGCCCTCTTGCCGGGAGTAAAGAATGTGGTCGTGATTGGCGGCGGCGTTTTGGGGCTGGAAGCAGCTTGGGAGCTGAGAAAGGCAAAGTGTAAGGTGACGGTGCTGGAGCTGTCCCCGCAGCTTATGGGACGGCAGCTGGATGAACCTGCCAGCGAGATGCTCAGGTTAGCCAGTGAGAGCCAGGGAATTGAGATTTTGACTGGTGTCCAGATTGTAGAAATTCAAGGGGACGATAAAGTTACCGGAGTGTGTCTGGGAGATCAAAAGGTACTGCCTGCGGATCTAGTAATTGTATCCTGTGGTGTAAGAGCAAATGTAGGAATTGCCCAGAAAACTGGGATTCAGACAGACCGAGCCGTCCTGGTGAATGATAAAATGGAGACTAATATTTCGGGAATCTATGCCTGTGGAGACTGTGCAGAATACCAAGGTATCAACTATGCGATCTGGCCTGAAGCCTCTGAACAGGGCAAGGTGGCCGGTGCAAATGCGGCGGGAGATGATCTGAGCTACAATCCAGTTCCAGCAGCTTTGAATTTTCATGGTATGAATACGGCCTTGTATGCAGCGGGGGACAATGGCAAGAATTCCAATTTGGTCTATAAAACTGTGGAGTATAAAGATATGGCTAAGAAGCAGTATCAGAAGCTGTATTTTCTGAACAATCGTCTGTGTGGAGTAATTCTGATCGGGGATGTGAGCAAAATGGCAGAATTGTCTCAAGCGTTGGAAGAACATGCTCCTTATCAGAAAGTGATGAGATAATAAAATAACTTTTATCTGCGAGACCTGTGCCGGAGACCGGCACAGGTCTTTTTATGTAATAGCAAAGACGTGGTCACGCTAATGCGCGAAAGTTCTCTCCAATTACTTAAACGCTTCGCTATAGATACGCACGCAGTAATAAGGTAGTGCAGCGCAGAGCAGTGTTGTAGCGGCATACAAAGAGAGCTTTGCATCTCAAAGATTGAGGGGATGGGAAGCGGAAGTGGGTTTGCTCACTTTGTTCTTTTGTTGGAGAAATGTAAAAGAACTTTAATATTTTTCATTCTTTTGTTATAATTAGAAATGAGAAAAAAGAAAGTGTGTGAGAGCTATGAAAAAAATCTTGGTAGCTGATGACGATTATTTGTTAAGAGACTTAATAAAAGATATACTGGAAGAGAAAAATTATGAGGTGTTAGAGGCTAAAAATGGGCAGGAGGCTGTTGAGATTTTTAATCAGAATCCTGAAATCTCACTGGTGATACTTGATGTCATGATGCCTCAATACGATGGCATGGAAGTTCTGAGGAGAATCCGGCTGCAATCCAATGTGCCGGTTTTGATACTGACAGCGTTAGGAGATACGCAGAATGAGCTGAGTAGCCTTCGCAGTGGGGCAAATGATTATATGGCGAAGCCTTTTCATCCAGAAGTGTTGCTGGCCAGAGCAGAAAATTTAATGCGGATGGTGAGGAATAAGTCAGATAGCCATTTACAGGTTGGAGAGGTCGTGGTAGACGAAAAAAAATGCCGCGTTTATGTGAGGGGAAAAGAAATCAGCCTGACACATAAGGAATATCAGCTGTTGGTCTATCTGATGCAGAATAGGGATATCGTGTTGACAAGGGACCAAATTTTGGAAAAAGTGTGGGGATTTGATTATGAGGGGGACATACGTACGATTGACACTCACATTAAAATGCTTAGAATGGACTTGAAAAGCTGCGGCAGTTACATACGCACAATTCGAGGAATGGGGTATACTCTGAGTTCGGAGGGATAAATTGTTTAATTCTTTGAGAAAAAAATATGCGTTGACGGGAGTAGGTTTAATCCTGGCCTTTCTATTGGTTTCTTTGCTGCTGAATGGGCTGCTGAAAGAACCGTTTTTAATCTGGGAAAATCACCGCAAAATGGAGGCTATCTGTGACCAGATTCAAAGGTGGATGAGAGAAGACCGAGAAGGATTACAGAAGAATATTGAAGAACTTGGGTTTCAGGAAAATGTGAAAATTAGTATTTTTGGTGAAGACTATCAGATATTGGCAACGACCCAGTTACGAGGTGAGCGGGAAAAGAGCGTAAAAGAGAAGCTGGTGAAAAAATTAAAGGCTATTCGGGATATTCTGGACAAAGAAGGGGTTTATTTTCGGAAAGATGAGCGGAAAGGTCGAAAAGATCTTTCATATCTGGTACAGGTGGAAAAGGCAGGAAGTCTTGGATATGTGGTTGTGAGGAAGTCCATCCCGGGTATTCAAAAGAATATGATGCTGATGGATTTATTTTATGTGCTTTCTAGCTTAGTTACTTTGGCAGCAGGCAGTGTGATTATTGTGTGGCTGGCAGGTAAAATGGTACGGCCATTGGAGAATATGAATCAGGTCACACGGAGAATTGCGCAGCTTGATTTTGAGGAGAGCGTTCAGGTAAAATCCAAAGACGAGCTGGGGACTTTGGCAGCTTCGATCAACTCCATGTCAGATCAGTTAAAATTCAATATGGAAGAACTGCAAAAAGAGTTGGAATTTCGAAAAGGAATGCTGCGAAGTCTTGCCCATGAGTTGAAGACTCCGATTGCTGTAATCGAGGGATATACGGAGCATATGCCATACATCGCGGAAAGTCAACCGCAGAAATTGCAAAAGTATGTGGATGTAATTGCGAAAGAATGTGTCAGAATGGACCAGATGATTCGCGAGATTTTGGAGTTGTGCGCATACGAGAACCGGGAAAATATTGTTCAAGTCACAGCATTTTCGTCAGGGATTTTTCTGAGAGAATTGGCACAGCAGACCTGGGAAGAGTTTTCCAGAACAGTGGAGATTTTAGATGAGATTGATGGATATATAGCCGGCGATTATCAAATGCTTCAAAGAGCGGTGTACAATTACATTAAAAATGCTGTCTTTCATAGCAGGGACGCGGGTATTATTCGCCTGACGGCCAGAAACGAGGGGCAGAATTGGATTTTTTCTGTTTATAATAGTGGGAGTCATATAGACGAGGCAGAGTTGGAGAAAATTTGGGAGGTGTTCTATAAATCTGACCAGGCCAGAACGAGGGAGCGGACGAGCTGTGGGATTGGCTTGGCTATTGCAAAAGAAGTGGCCCATGCACATCGAGGCAGGACCTGGGCTAAAAACATGACAGACGGAGTTGAGTTTTATCTGTCAATCCCCTCAAGTAGCGTGGACAAAAAGGGAGGCTGACAATTTTTTATAGTGAGAATAAGTGTGAAATAAGTTTTAAATAAATATTATGAAAATATTTCACATACATTACACAGTGTGATGCTATATATGGATATAGATCTGATTTCACAGAGAGTCTTTGGAAGGAGTAAAAGTCTCTCTGTGAAGCGTGCTTATTATGAAATGACTGGTGAGGGAGTAAAATGAGACAAAAATGGAAAAGAGCACTTGTCGCTTTTGCTGTGTTTGTGAGCTTGATGGGGCAGACAGTATTTGCGCAGGTGGAGGAGCCGGTGTCCACAAAAGGGGAGATGGACGAGCCGGCAGAGAATTCACAGAGGGTAAAGGTTTCTTCGGAATGTGGACTGGTAATGGATGTGGGAACACAGACAGTTTTGTATGAGAAGAACGGAGAAGAATTACACTATCCGGCCAGTATCACAAAACTTTTGACAGCTTTGGTAGTGATGGAACGTTGTGAGCTGGATGAGACTGTGATTTTTTCTCACGATGCGGTTTATGAAGTGGAGTCGGGTAGCGGAAACAATCAAGGATTTGAAGCAGGAGACAAGCTTACGGTGGAAGACTGTCTCTATGCAATGATTTTAGAGTCCTCTAATCCAGCAGCTAATGCGCTTGCGGAACACACGAGCGGAAGTCTAGAGGCTTTTGTCAACGAGATGAACCAAAAGGCGGAGGAGCTGGGCTGTGAAAACAGCAATTTCGAAAATCCCTCGGGGCTGAACGATGAGGCCCAGAAGACCACAGCGTATGATATGGGGTTGATTTCCAGTGAAGTATTTAAGAATGACACTTTGAAGGAAATATGCTCCGCTGAAACTTATCAGCTTCCGCCGACTTTAAATCAGACAGAGGGATATCTTCTGCACATGGAGCATAGACTGGTAAATGGTGAGGAACAAAAAGATGACCGATGGGATTTAGTGGCAGGAAAGACCGGCTATACTACGATGGCAGGGAATACCTTAGTGACGTATGCCGAGGAGGATGACAAACAACTGGTCTCAGTGGTGATGCAGAGTGAACAGACGCACTATGAGGATACGAACAATTTATTAAACTACGGATTTGATAACTACGAACGGTTGGTTGTGGCAGAACGGGAGAAACAGGCGGAGATCCAGGCTGCGGCAATTGCTGCTGCTGCGGCTCCTACAGATACCGGAGAGAAGACATCACAGGTTACTCAAACGGCTGAGAAGTCTTTGGACACGGCGCTGATTTTAAAGTTTGCAGTGGCAGCGGGCGTTGTGCTTGTCATCCTCATTCTTTTGTTTATCAGTCATATGAAGAAAAAAGAGAGGGAGCGCAGAAGAAGAGAAATGCTGATGCGCAAGAGAAGAAAGCGGGCAAGAGAGATGCAGATGCGCCGGCAGCAGGACTACCAAATGCTACGGGTTTACGAAAGGTCAGGGAGATAGATTCCTGGCCTTTTTAGACGGATTTTGCCGGAAGTTGCGATGAAATGCGAATTGAAAAAAAAGTAAAAAATTTTTATAATGAGTAAGAACATCAGAAATTCAGGGAAGGTACTGAAGAGAACAGGGGGAAGTTGAGAAATTGAGGAGGAAAGCAAATGCATATGATATCGCACGGACACGATGAGAATAAGGGGTCAAAGACATACGCTGTACAGCAGGAAGAGAAGATAGGAGCTAGTACATGTGCGGATTGCAGAATTCACGGCTGTTGGGAGGAAAAACCTAAAAAGCTTCCCGGGAACTGCCCGGGGCGCAAAAAAGAACTTTTGGAATATTCTCTAAAGGAGTACCAAAAATCGGAGAATCATCGATTTTTTGTGACTTCTTCTGAAATTGAGAAGATGGGATATGGACAGTGGACCAGAATCCGGGAGACCATAGAATTCTGTAAACGTATGAACTATAAAAAGATAGGAATTGCTTTTTGTAAAGGTCTGAGGGAAGAGGCCAAGGTGCTGGTGAAAATATTTCGCAGACATGGTTTTCATGTTGTGGCGGTTATGTGTAAATCGGGAGGTGTTGACAAAGCCCAGACTGGAGTTGAGGAGGAGATGAAGCTTCATCCAGGAGAATTTGAGGCTATGTGCAACCCAATTTTTCAAGCGACACTGTTAAATGAACAGGAGACAGATTTTAATCTTGCGGTTGGGCTGTGTGTAGGCCACGATTCACTTTTTTATAAGTATTCAAGGGCTATGGTGACGACAGTAATTACGAAAGATAGAGTGTTGGCGCACAATCCGGTGGGAGCACTGTACTGTGCAGAAAGCTATTACAGAGAAAAATTATAAAGAGAAGCTTGATTCCTCCAAACCGCTTCCAGGTCGGGACGGTTTGGAGGAAAGTTTTTAATTTTTTAAAATCAACGCGATAAATACTAGGTCAGTATCCCCAGTATTTTCCACGCCATGGCCGTGACCATCTTCACAGAAAGTCACATCGCCAGCTTCCACAGGAATGAGAGAGCCGTCGTCATTGTAGACTCCTTTTCCTTCCAACAAGTAATAGGTCTCGGTTTCTCCATGGTGTTCATGGTAGCCCAGAGCGCTTCCTGGTTCGAGAGTGACTCTTGAGAACATGCGGCAGTGTTGGCCTAGTTCCTTTTCAGTTAATAATCCTTCTTTTAACAGATGCCCTTTTCCAGGAGCTTGTAAGGGAACATCGAGTGTCGTGCGTTCAGTTGCTTTTGTCAATGGTAAGTCCTCCTTCTTGGTAAGTGATCGTAACAGTTCAGCCTGACACTGTCCCGCGAGGCGTCACGCTGCATTTGCAGCGGGATCCCGAGGATTGCAGGCGCCAGACGGAGAGAATCGCAGTCTGTGTGCATGCATTTGTGACAGTGAAGCCGAAAGGCTGAACGGTTACGACAGTTTTGACGGATGTCTAAAAAACCGGTTGACATTTCAGAAGATGTGCTTTACTATGGTAGATAGAGGACACGAACACAGGTTCGTATAAAATGAATATTGAAGGAGTACATAGATGAATAACGAACAGAAACAAAAAGCGCTGGAGTCAGCGATTGAAAATATCGAAAAGCAGTATGGCAAGGGAGCTGTCATGAAATTGGGAGAATCTAAGATCAATCACCAGATTGAGACGGTTCCCACGGGCTCTCTGAGTTTGGACATTGCTCTGGGACTTGGCGGAGTGCCGAGGGGAAGAATTTTGGAAGTATATGGTCCAGAATCCAGCGGTAAGACAACAGTGGCACTTCACATGGTGGCTGAGGTACAAAAAAGAGGGGGAATCGCTGGATTTATCGATGCGGAGCATGCGTTGGATCCGGTGTATGCAAAAAACATTGGCGTAGATATTGATAATTTATATATCTCGCAGCCTGACAACGGAGAGCAGGCTTTAGAAATCGCTGAAACTATGGTTCGCTCGGGGGCTGTGGACATTGTAATCGTGGATTCTGTAGCAGCTCTAGTGCCGAAAGCGGAAATTGACGGAGATATGGGAGATTCCCATGTGGGACTACAGGCCAGGTTAATGTCTCAGGCATTGCGGAAACTGACTGCTGTTATCAGCAAATCCAACTGTATTGTACTTTTTATCAATCAGCTCCGTGAAAAAGTCGGTGTAATGTTTGGAAATCCGGAGACGACTACAGGAGGCCGGGCTTTAAAATTTTATTCCTCCATCCGTCTGGAAGTTCGTAAGGGAGAAAGTCTAAAACAAGGCAGTGAATTCGTGGGTAGCCGCACAAAGGTGAAAGTGGTGAAGAATAAGGTGGCACCGCCCTTTAAGACAGCGGAGTTTGATATTATGTTTGGAGAGGGAATCTCTAGAGAAGGAGATGTCTTGGATTTAGCAGCGGCCTGCAATGTGGTGAACAAGAGTGGTGCCTGGTACGCGTATAATGGAGAGAAGATCGGGCAGGGGCGGGAAAATGCAAAAATATACTTAAAAGAACACCCGGAAGTTTTTCAAGAGATTGATCATAAGGTGAGAGTTTTTCACCATTTGTTGGAGGAAGAACCTGTGGGTACAGAAGGCACTAGCTCCCTTGTACCGGATTCTGACAAGGAAGTATAGGAATGATGGAGGAAGAGCAGAGACTTCTGTGCCAGAAAGCTAAGAGAAAGGCGCTGCGTCTTCTGGAACAGAGAGACCGTACAGAACAGAATTTGAGACAGAAACTTGCCCAAAATGGGTATCCGCCAGAGGCAGTGGAGGCAGCGGTGGAGTATGTGAAATCCTTTGGATATGTGGATGATGAACGGTATGCCAGAAATTATCTGACATACCGTCTTCAGACTAAGAGCAAACAAAGGTTGTTTCAGGAGCTGTATCAAAGAGGGATTTCCTATGAAAAGTTGCAGGAGGCGTGGGAAGAAGTGACCACTTATGAAGACGTGGACGAGAGGGAGATGATTCGACGTCAGATTCGCAGAAAATATGCGCCGGGGACGAAATTGGACGAGGTTCATCTGAGACGTCTGTATGGCTTTTTGGCCAGGCGAGGGTTTCAATTCGAGGATATCCGGGCCGTACTGGAAGAGGAAGGGATTGAAAAGATGTAACAATTCAGTCATAGTAGCTCGGATTAGCTGTTACGAAGCTTATATCGCCGCATATGCGGAGAAATCCTCGCTTATGGCTAAGTGCCATATGTCTGATAAGAGCAAAATTCCTCTGCAAGCAAGCTTGCTCCAGATTTTTGCTCTTATCAGTCGCATGGCTGAATAGTTTCGAAAAGGTATAAAATTTGATTAGAAAAACTTGACATAATTCCGAAAACAATATAAACTTGTATTGTTGTGAATGTACAATGAAAATTTAATAAGGAGGTGCTCCTGTGGCAAGTGTAATCATTGCAATTGTCGCTGTAGTTGCGCTACTTATTGCAATCCCTGTAACCTATAAGGTGGCGATCGATAACAAGACGAAGAAGGATGCGGAAGTTATTGGTACGGCTGAGGAGAAAGCAAGAAGCATCATAGACGAAGCCTTGAAAGCAGCAGACTCTAAGAAAAGAGAAGCTCTTTTGGAAGTAAAAGAGGAATCTCTGCGCACCCGCAATGAACTGGAAAAAGAGACGAAAGAACGTAGAGCTGAATTACAGAAATATGAAAAGCGGGTGTTGTCTAAGGAAGAAGCGGTGGACAAGAAGGCTGACGTGATTGAAAAGCGGGAAGCGGAATGTACAGCAAGAATAGCTGATTTGCAAAAGAAAGAAAAACGCGTAGGCGAGCTTGAAGAACAAGGAGTACGGGAACTGGAAAGAATTTCAGGTCTTACCTCCGAACAAGCAAAAGAACAATTGTTAAAATCTGTAGAAGACGACGTAAAAGTTGATGTTGCGAAGCTCTATAAAGAATTGGAGGGCCGAGCAAAGGAAGAAGCAAACAAGAAAGCCAAAGAGTATGTAGTGACTGCTATTCAGAAATGTGCCGTAGACCATGTTTCTGAGACAACCATTTCGGTAGTTCAGCTTCCGAGCGATGAGATGAAAGGGCGAATTATCGGAAGGGAAGGAAGGAATATTCGGACGTTGGAGACGCTGACAGGTGTCGATTTGATTATTGATGACACACCGGAGGCGGTGGTCCTGTCGGGATTTGATCCGATTCGGAGAGAAATTGCACGTATCGCACTGGAAAAATTAATTGTTGATGGACGTATCCACCCCGCACGTATTGAGGAAATGGTGGAGAAGGCTCAAAAAGAAGTGGAAGCGATGATCCGTGAAGAAGGAGAAAACGCAGCCATTGATGTTGGAGTACATGGCATTCATCCGGAATTGATTCGACTCTTAGGTAGAATGAAGTTCCGGTCCAGTTATGGACAGAATGCGTTGAAACATTCCATAGAAGTTGCCCAGTTGTCCGGCCTGTTGGCAGGAGAGATTGGGGTTGATGTACGTATGGCAAAACGCGCTGGTCTGCTCCATGATATTGGAAAATCTATCGACCACGAGGTTGAGGGATCTCATATTCAGATCGGTGTTGACTTATGTAAGAAATATAAAGAATCTCCTCTTATCATCAATGCAGTGGCGGCACATCATGGAGATTGTGAGCCAGAGTCATTGATTGCATGTATCGTTCAAGCGGCGGATGCCATTTCCGCGGCAAGACCGGGTGCAAGAAGAGAGACCTTGGAGACATATACAAACAGATTAAAACAGTTGGAAGATATCACCAATCAATTTAAGGGTGTGGATAAGTCTTTTGCTATTCAGGCAGGTAGAGAGGTCCGCGTAATGGTGGTTCCAGATCACATCAACGATGCAGATATGGTATTGTTAGCGAGGGATATCGCGAAGCAGATCGAGGCAGAGTTGGAGTATCCGGGACAGATTAAGGTGAATGTGATTCGGGAGAGCCGTGTTGTGGACTATGCGAAATAAAATGTTCTTAAGCTAGCGATTATGGAAAAGCTGAATGCTCAGAATAGAGTGTTCAGCTTTTTTGCGTTGTTATGGAAAAGCCTTTTTCACGCCAAGCTGCCGCACAAAGTGTTCTGTGACAAGCTAGGGAAAGCATAGATTCCTAAGAGGTGAATAAAATGGAGAATCGGAAAATATCTGTCTGGAAGTTTACGCCAGAATTCTTTTTGGTGTTGTTTTTAGCGGCATTTGGAGTGGGGGTTGTGGGAGCGAATCTGTTCTGGGAGCCTTATCTACAGCAAGGGAATGTGCTGGGGATTTACATGCTATTTCAGCTGTCCAAAGAAGAATTATCGACAAAGGAGTATTTTTTCTATATTTTAAAGTACCGGGGAGGATGGCTGTTTATGTGTCTGTTGGGAAGCTTTTCTGTTTGGGGACTGCCCTTGGCAATATTAACGGTTCTGATTCTTGGTTTGTTCTTGGGAGGCATCTTAGCGTTGGCAGTTCTTCAGTTTGGAGTGTCCGGGATGGCAGGTGGTGCAGCTTTGTTTCTGCCCCAGGGACTTTGCTATTTACCCGCAACTATATTTCTGATGGGGGAACTTGCCCGCAAATCTGCGTCTCATCTACGTTTTCAGGGAAAAGTTAAAAAGATCAGCCAAAATCCGTTGTTGGTGGTGGCACTGTGTCTAGGAGGATATATACTAGGGATTCTGCTGGAAAGTTATGTGAATCCTATTTTTTTGAACTTTGTATTGGAAAAAATTAAGATTTTTTGAGAAGCAGAATACTAAATCTTGTGTTGGGAAATGTAGGGAGGGCGACATATGGTATTTCATGCCGAAAGCCTTGATTTTACAGGGGTTTTCAGGAAAAAAACGATTGATTTTCTGGCGAAATCTGCGTATAATAATTTTTATCAGAGGAAGAAACAGTCGATAAAACGGCAATTTTAAACGTTACTGTTCACTCATTTGCAGTTCGTGAGTAGTAACACGTTTCGCGATGCACACAAACTGCTGCGAATAGTAGTTTGGCGAGAGTATACGCGGGATTTTTGTACAAAATATACAAAAACACCTCGCAGGTTATTGAAGGTCTGAACTGTAACTCTTAAGCAATCTTTTGGATGATGAATTGCTTTTAAATTTTGAGAAATAAGGTATGGGCACAGATGAAAAATGCAATTCGTGAGTTTATCACTTATCTACATAACATTAAACAGACATCTAACAACACGGAAATCTCTTATGAGAGAGATTTGAATAAAATGGCAGCCTATCTGGAGAGACAGGGGGTGTATAATCCCTTGAAGGTTACAGAGACGGACTTAAATGGATATCTCAGTTATTTGAGAAGAAATAAGTTCGCAGCGTCTACGATATCCAGAAGCGTAGCTTCAATACGAGCATTTTATCAATTTTTATTCAGAGCCCACCAGATAGTACAGGACCCTTCAGAAAATCTGAAGCCTCCGAAAGTGGAGAAGAAAACCCCTGAGATCTTGACCGTGGAAGAAGTGGATTTGTTGCTGAGACAGCCTTCTTTGGATACGGCAAAGGGGCTGAGAGACAAGGCGATGCTGGAGTTGCTCTATGCGACTGGGATGCGTGTCAGCGAGCTCATGCACTTAAAAGTATCGGATGTGAATTTGAATCTAGGATATGTGGATTGCAGTGAAGGCGCCAGAGAGCGGGTGATTCCTTTTGGAAATGTGTGTAAAAGAGCTTTGGTTCAGTACTTAGAACAAGGCAGAGAGGCTTTCCAGAGGAAAGGGGAGACGGATATCTTGTTTCCTAATTGCTCCGGAAAGATGATGAGTCGCCAGGGTTTTTGGAAAGTTTTAAAAGGATATGCGTCTGCGGCAGGAATTACGACGGACATTACACCCCATACTCTGAGACATTCTTTTGCGGCTCATATGCTGCAAAATGGAGCGGATATTAAGAGTTTACAAGAAATGTTGGGGCACTCAGATATCTCGACGACACAGATGTATTTGAATCTAAATATGAACAGAATGAGAGATGTGTATATGCAGGCACATCCAAGAAGATAAAATGGGAGGCTGCGCGCCGGTTGTTTTTTACAGCCGGTGCGTGGCTTTTTCATTGCATAGGAAATTTTGTTCCCTATGCAATAAAAAGCCCTCCGGGCAAGATGCACACGCCGCAATGAGGAATTTCATCGCGAGACGGTGTTGCGGCGGCGCGCAAAGTGGGACGCGCCCCTCAAAGATTGAGGGGGAGTTGAAGTGGGCTTGCCCACTTTATTCTATTCTAGGAAAAACCTTGTCACGTGGATGTATGAAAGATCTTTCTTATCACAGAAATGCGCCGCTAAGGATGCGCACGCTGCAATGAGGAATTTCACCGCGAGGCGGTGTAGCGACGGCGCGCAAAGTGGGACGCGTCCTTCAAGACTGAGGGGAAGGAGAAGCTAAAGAGAGCGTGCCCCTTTGTTTTGTGATAGGAAAGGCTATTTGTTCAGACGCAGAGGCAGAAGGCGAAAATTAATCTGGACTATGCGGTTTAGGGCGTGGAGATGCAGAAAAGTGACAAGGACTTCTCCGGCTAAAAGTCCCCACAGGTATCCTTGAATACTGTATCTGGGAATGATCCAGATTACACTGGCAATTCGCAGGGTGATTCCTAGTATACTGTGGATCAGAGAAGTGCCGGTTTTACCCAGACCGTTTAAAACACTGTTCAAAGTCCCATTGAGATAGAGAAAGGGACATACGAAGGCTAAGGTTTGGATAAAAGAGCCAGCTAATTCGTTATGGAATAAGAAATTTCCGATAAAGGTTCCAAACACTGCAAAAAATGCGGTGCAGAGAAATCCCAGGAGAAGGCAGCATTGAACAGTGAGTTCAATGGTTTTTTGGATTTGCTTTTTCTGCCCGAGAGCTTGTTGCTGAGCGATGGAGGGAAGCAGCATTACAGAGATAGAATTGGTCACAGCACTGGGGAATAAGATCATAGGCAAAGCCATTCCAGTGAGAACACCATAGATGCTTAAAGCTGTGGAGGAGGTATAGCCGAAGATCAGCAGCCGGGAGGGGATTAAGATAGCCTCCGCAGATGCGAGAAAGGTCATGATTAGGCGGTTCATAGTTAGAGGGAGGTACATTCCCATAAGCCGTCTTAGATGTCCGAATGGTTCCTGGATGGGAAAGAGCAGCAATTTGCTTTTCTGATGATTCCAGAGAAGGAAGAAGAGGCAAAATAAGACGACACACAGTTCACTGGTAAAGATGCCAATGACGGCTATCCAGGCGGTAGGTTCTTGTCCTCGGGACAAAAGGAAACTATAGGCAAGATAAGCAGTTGCCACACGGACGAATTGTTCTAAAAGCTGACTGGCTGCGGGTATTCCTGTCTTTTTTTGCGCATAGAAGTAACCATTGATACAATTGTGCAGTGCGCACAGTGGCAAAGACCAGGACATTAGACACAACAAAGACTCAGTCCTGGGTTCTCCTAAGAAAACAGATGAGAGGAAGGAAGCGTTTTCACGGATGACCCAGGAAACTAAGCAGGCAAAGAGCACGGAGACTCCGGTGCCTACCAGAAAGATATCATGCGCTCCTTTTAAATCTTTTACGGCGAACCGACTGGCTACAAAACGGGAGATCGCGGTGGACATTCCCATGACGGTGAGGGCGAGACAGAGTGCTTGGACGGGAAAGACGAGCTGGTAGATTCCGAGGCCCTCTGCACCAATGGTGTGAGAGAGGAATATTCTATAGAAGAAACCAATAAGCCGGCTTAGGAAACCGGTGGCAGTGAGGATGATAGTTCCCCATAACAGTTGTTTTTTTTGTCCCATGACTTTTACCTTACCCAATGAACAGTTAGCTGCCATTTACAGAGAATGGGATGAAAAATGCAAATGGCGATAACTGATATATTTTGTTAAGTATATTCGCATAATCCTCTTGACAGAACTTGGAAAGAATGTTACAGTAAAAATGAAATCACAGTAAAATACTCGGAAATAAGAAGAGGATGAGATATGAAGTTATCTACAAAGGGGAGGTATGGTCTACGAGCTATGGTGGACTTGGCAGTTCACAGCGAAACAGGACCTGTCTCGATTCAGAGTATTGCGAACAGACAAGATATATCTGTCAGTTATTTGGAACAATTGGTAGGCAAGATGCGAAGAGCAGGTCTGGTGACCAGTGTGCGAGGAGCGACGGGAGGGTATCGTCTAGCGAAATCCCCTTCTGAAATTTCTGTGGGAGATGTGCTGCGGGCTCTAGAAGGGACACTGGATGCAGTAGACTGTCCGGGTAATTTGGAGGTCTCTACCTGTAAAGCATCTCAAAAATGCGTTACAAAGTATGTCTGGAAAAAGATTAATGAGAGCATCAGCCAGGCTGTGGACACGATTATGATTGAACAGTTGGTTCAGGAAAGCAAAAAAGTAAACGGACTATAAAAAGAAAAGGTCAGGAGTGAAAAATATGAGTAAACGAATTTATCTGGATAATGCGGCAACCACAAAGACAGCTACGGAGGTAGTGGAAGCGATGCTTCCGTATTTTACGGAGAACTATGGAAATCCTTCGAGTGTCTATGATCTCGCGGCAACCAGTAAGGAGGCAATCACAAAAGCTAGGGAACAGATTGCGGCGGTGATTGGGGCAGAACCGAAAGAGATTTATTTTACCGCAGGAGGTACCGAGGCAGATAACTGGGCTTTGGAGGCCACCTATGAGCTGTTGTGTAAAAAAGGAAACCATATTATCACGACTAAAATTGAACATCACGCAATTTTGCATACCTGTGAGTATTTAGAAAAAAACAGAGGAGCAAGAGTGACCTATCTAGACGTGGATGAGAATGGCATCGTCAAATTGGAAGATCTAGAAAAAGCGATTACACCGGAGACAATACTAATTTCTGTGATGTTTGCGAATAATGAAATTGGAAGCATCCAGCCAATCAAAGAGATTGGACAGATTGCGAAAGAGCATGGAATTTATTTTCACACGGATGCGGTTCAGGCATTTGGGCAGGTGCCGATTGACGTGGACGAGTATCATATTGATATGCTCAGTTCCAGCGCTCATAAGATTAACGGTCCCAAAGGCATCGGTTTTCTCTATATTAGAAAAGGAGTGAAAATCCGTTCCTTCATTCATGGAGGTGCCCAGGAAAGAAAACGCCGCGCGGGTACAGAGAACGTGCCAGGAATTGTAGGATATGGAGCGGCGGCCGAGAGAGCGGCTAGGACCATGCAGGAGCGCACCGAAGTGGAGAGAAAGCTGCGGGATTACCTGATTGAGAGGATTACGAAAGAGATTCCTTATTGCCGCTTAAACGGTGATCCGGTAAAGAGACTTCCGAACAATGTAAACATCAGCTTTCAGTATATTGAAGGCGAGTCTTTGTTGATCTTTCTGGATGGAGCCGGGATCTGTGCTTCCAGCGGTTCCGCCTGCACGTCTGGTTCTCTGGACCCATCTCATGTACTGCTGGCGATAGGGCTTCCCCATGAGATTGCCCATGGTTCCCTTCGTCTGACTCTCAGTGAGGAGACAACGAAGGAAGATTTGGACTATGTAGTTGAGAAATTAAAGGAGATTGTCGCGAGACTTCGAGACATGTCTCCGTTGTATGAAGATTTTATGAAAAAGAATAAATAATGGAAAACACAGGAGGAAGAAACGATGTATAGTGATAAAGTGATGGACCATTTCCAAAATCCGAGAAACGTAGGTGAGATTGAGGATGCCAGCGGTGTTGGCACTGTAGGAAATGCAAAATGTGGAGATATTATGAGAATTTATCTGGATATTGATGAGAATCAGGTGATTCGTGATTGTAAATTTAAGACATTTGGATGCGGAGCAGCTGTGGCTACCAGCAGCATGGCGACAGAGCTGGTAAAAGGAAAAAATATTCAGGAAGCTCTTCAGGTGACAAATAAAGCTGTTATGGAAGCTCTGGACGGACTTCCGCCCGTGAAGGTGCACTGTTCCTTGCTGGCAGAAGAGGCAATTCACGCTGCCCTGTGGGATTACGCGGAAAAACACGGGATTAAGATCGAAGGACTTTCAAAACCTAAGTCCGATATCCATGAGGGTGAAGAGGAAGAAGAGGAAGAGTATTGATGACGAGAAAAAGAGTTGTAATAGGAATGTCCGGAGGAGTGGATTCCTCCGTGGCAGCCTATTTGCTGAAGAAAGCAGGCTACGAGGTTTTGGGTGTGACGATGAAGACTTGGACTCCCGTCTCAGAGTCTGCCGATGACCCAGGCTTGGGTGGCAGTCCTGAAGTGATTGAAGATGCGAAGGAGGTTGCACGGGCGCTGGGGATTTCTTATTATGTTGTAGATTTTCAGAGAGATTTCTCTGATTATGTGGTAGATTATTTTACGCAGGAATATTTGGAAGGTAGAACCCCCAACCCCTGTGTTGTGTGCAATAGATATGTAAAGTGGGAGGCTTTGCTGAATAAGGCGAAGGAGCTGGGAGCAGACTATATTGCAACGGGGCATTATGCTCGGATTGTCTGTCTCGAGAATGGCAGATATGCTTTGAAAACCTGTGAGGTGTCGGCGAAAGATCAGACGTATGCCCTGTACAATCTCACACAGGCTCAGTTAGCCCACACGTTGATGCCGGTAGGCGATTATAATAAGGAAGAAATTCGAGAGATAGCCTCAAAGATCGGGCTTCCGGTGGCGGACAAGCCTGACAGTCAGGAAATCTGTTTTATACCAGATCATGACTACGCCAATTTTATCCGGCAAAGAACAGGAAAAGAAGTCTGTCAAGGAAATTTTGTGACGGCTGGCGGTACGGTGGTTGGTCAGCACAGAGGAATCATACATTATACTATTGGCCAGCGCAAAGGGTTGAATCTTTCTATGGGTCGTCCGGTTTTTGTGACGGAAATTCGGCCAAAGACGAATGAGGTGGTGATCGGAGACGCGCAGGAAGTGTTCGCGTCTGCTTTGCGGTGTACAAAAATAAATTATATGGGAATCGAGAAATTTGAAGAAGGGATGGAACTTCTCGCGAAAATTCGTTATAATCATAAGGGAGCCCCTTGTTGGATTGAGAAGGTTCTTCCTGATGGGGACGTGATCTGTCGTTTTGCGCAGCCGCAAAGAGCGATCACACCTGGGCAGGCAGTTGTCTTTTACCAGGAAGGCTATGTGGCAGCAGGAGGCACAATCGTTACTGCGGTCAAATAAATGATAACGGCAAATAGGAATGGTGAAAATGACGGGACTTACAAGTGAACAGATTCAAAAAAGAATAGAAGCTGGTCAGGTCAACATCAGCGATTCTCCGAATACAAGAACATATAAACAGATCATCCGTGAAAATACATTGACTTTTTTTAACTTTCTGAATGTGGTTTTGCTGGTTCTGGTATTGGTTGTAGGTTCTTACAAGAACAGTATGTTCATGGGAATTATTATCATCAATACAGTCATTGGAATTGTACAGGAAGTCAGGGCGAAGAAAACCATAGACAAGCTTGCGATTCTCACAGCAAATAAAGCGGTAGTCTTAAGGGATGGAAAAAAATGGTCGATTTCCACGGAAGAGCTGGTGCTCGACGATGTGATATTTCTCAAAAGTGGCGACCAGGTACCGGCAGATGCCGTTGTCCTCGAGGGCAGCGTGGAAGTGAATGAATCGTTGTTGACCGGTGAGGCGGACAATCTGGTAAAGACAGTGAAAGACGAGCTGTTTTCCGGGAGCTTTGTGACAGCCGGCGAAGCTTGCTGTCAAGTGATACATGTAGGGAAGGATAACTATGCCTCCCAGATTACCAAAGAGGCAAAAGAGTTCAAGAAGCATAATTCAGAGCTTCGAAACGCGCTGAATAAGATCTTGAAAGTCATCAGTATCATTATTCTTCCATTGGGAATTATGCTGTTTTATAAGCAGTTCTACATGGTAGGAGATTCCTTTAAAAATTCTGTTGTAAGCACAGTGGCGGCTGTGCTTGGAATGATTCCAGAAGGGCTAGTACTGCTTACCAGTGTGGCTCTGACTTTGGGAGCGCTTTCTCTTGCAAAACGCAAAACCTTGGTTCAAGAATTGTATTGTATTGAGACGTTGGCGCGGGTGGATACTCTGTGTCTGGACAAAACCGGAACTATTACAGAGGGAAACATGTGCGTGGAGCAGGTGATTTTGCTGGAACCGGCGGATTTTCAGGAGGATTGTCAAAAGGAAGAGTCTGAAAAAGTAAATCTGAAGAAAAAAGAGTCTCAAGAAATTGAGACCCAAGAAATAGAAGATGCTGTGAAGGAGGACGTGCCGGACAAGGAAAGGGAGGACGTTCGAAAGGGCATGAGCATGGATGAGCTAAATCATGTGATGCAGAATCTCATGGGGGTTTTGAGCGATTCCAATGCGACAGCAGACGCTCTCAGAGAGCACTTCAGACCGGTCAGAGAATTTACTTTGGATCATGCAGTTCCATTTTCGTCGGAGAGAAAATACAGCGGTGCCTGCTTCGAGGGTAGGGGAACCTATCTGATGGGAGCGGTTCAGTTTTTGTTTCCAAAAAGAAATAAAAAACTGGATGAGATTTGCCAGGAATACGCGGGAAAAGGCTATCGGCTTTTGGTTTTGGCACACAGTTCTCAGATTGCAGATGGGACAAAACTGCCTCAAGGGTTGTTGCCGTGTGCGGTGATTTTGCTCACGGATGTCATTCGTCAGGAAGCACCTGAAACTCTGGCATTTTTTGACAGCCAGGGAGTTGATTTAAAAGTGATTTCAGGGGATGATCCTGTGACCGTGTCAGCGATTGCCAAGAAGGCAGGGCTAAAGAATGCGGAACGCTATGTGGATGCGACGAAGATCAGCAGTCCCCAGGAGATGGAACGGGCAGTAGCTGAGTGCAGTGTATTTGGTCGAGTAACGCCGCAGCAGAAAAAGGAAATGGTTCTGGCGCTGAAAAAGCAAGGACACACGGTTGCCATGACTGGTGACGGTGTCAATGATGTTCTGGCGTTAAAAGAATCAGACTGTAGCATTGCGATGGCTTCTGGAAGTGATGCTGCAAAAAATATTGCCAACGTGGTGCTGCTGGACTCCAATTTCGGAGCGATGCCGCATATCGTAAATCAAGGGCGAAAGGTGGTCAATAACATACGGACGGCTGCGTCTATGTTCTTGATTAAGACAATTTTCTCGGTCTGCCTGTCGCTGCTTACTATCTTTTTCGGGGAGGCATATCCCTTTGAGCCGATACAGATGTCTCTGATCAGTGCCTGCGCGGTGGGAATTCCGACCTTTTTGCTAGCTCAGGAATTTAATTACGAGCGCATAGATAAGACATTTTTACGCCATGTGTTTATGAATGCCTTTCCAGCTGCGGTGACGATCACTGCCTGTGTCTTTGTAGTGATGCTGGTCTGTCAGGATGTGTATCATTCCAATGCGATGCTGAATACCGCCTGTGTCTTGGTTACAGGGTGGAACTATATGGCTGCGTTGAAGACCGTTTATTCGCCGCTGACACGTTTTCGAAAAGTGATTATCTATGGTATGCAGCTTATATTCTTTGGCTGCGCTTTGATTTTACAGAAGCTTTTGAATTTGAGAGCTCTGGAATTTGGCATGATTATTTTGGTGTTTATGCTGATGATTTTTTCGCCTGTGGTGATTGATGCGATTACTTCCCTGCTGAGGAAAATGTATCTAAGATCAATGGAACGCGGAAAAGAGAAAAAGCAGGGGAAACTCAGAAAATTTATAAGATGAGAATAGGCATCTGTGGACCCAAAATGGGACGTATCAGGAATAGCTTTCAGGATACATCCCATTTTTTTATGTGATAGGAAAGAACCTGTCAGGCTAATGCGTAAAAGCCCTTTTTTATCACGTAAACGCTCCACTATGGATGCGCAACCGCAATGAGAAATTCCCCGTTTAGCGGTGTTGCGGCGGTGCGCAAAGTGGGACGTTCCCCTCAAAGATTGAGGGGAGGGAAATGGAAGAGGACTTGCCCACTTTGTCCGGTATTTCCCATACAGTGGTGCAGGTATTTTGACTAAAGCGGCAAAAAGACAGGGGTACGCTGACGAAAAATTGTATAATGAGTGAAACCGCAGCTTTTGAGAATCTCTGAGATTTTTGGAAATTCGTAAGCTAGGTACTCAGGGCTGTGGGCATCAGAGCCGATGGTGATGATTTTGCCGCCTAGCTGGTGGTATCTGCGTATGATTTCCTCGCAAGGATTTGGCTGTCCAAGGCTGTATTTTAAGCCTCCACTATTTACTTCCATACCGATACCCTTTTGAATCAAGGTCTTTAGAATTTGATCGAGAACTTCTCCGTACATTTCATAGGTATAGTTTTTGTTTCGGTTTGGACCATAGCGGACGACATAGTCGATATGCCCGTAGGTGTCAATGTCCGAGAAGGCATCGAGGTTTTCTAAAATCGAAGTGAAATAGAGGGTGTAGGCTTCTCGTTCGCCTCGATTCTGAAAAAAGCTGGCAGTGTAGTAGGGGTCTTCGCCGCGGGCAGTGTGGGAAGAGCCGATGACGAAATCAAAGGGATGTTTTTTTAATAGTTGAGAATGAGCATCTTTAAGATGAGGCTGAAGTCCTAGTTCAATGCCGAAGAGCAGCTCAATTTGGTGTTGATACTTGTCTCTCAGCGTCAAAAAAGTCTGTCGGTAACTGTCGTCGTCTAGGGAAAAATCCACAAAGTCTTCTGGATGGTAGGGATAGTCTAGATCTAGATGTTCTGTGAAGCACATGTGGTGAAGTCCTTTTTGAATTCCTGCCTGTATCATAGCTTCCATTGGTGTCTCGCTGTCGCCGGAAAAAGAAGAGTGAAGATGAATATCGCTTAGAATTTTTGTCTGCATAATTTGTATACTCCTGTTTTCTGTGAATGTGGAATGCTATCTAAATGAAGCAGTATGGTCGCATTCCTCGCCCATTATATCACAAATTTGATAAGAAGTAACTATTCAGCCATGCGACTGATAGAAGGAAAAGTAACAGACAACCTGATACTGTCCCGCGAGGCGTCCCGCTGCATTTGCAGCGGGATCCCGAGGACTGCAGGCGCCAGACGGAGAGAATCGCAGTCTGTGTGCATGCAGTCGTGACAGTGAAGCCGAAAGGCTGATGTGTTACGAGCAAAAATCCGGAACAAGCTTGTTTGCAGAGGAGTTTTACTCTTATCAGGCATATGGCGCTTAGCCATAAGCGAGGATTTCGCCGCATATGCGG